>Ga0307514_10001359_pt1 | contig 30975 bp, 37 predicted proteins | sample 16_EM_MG_FD_203088 | JGI IMG/M metagenome (GOLD analysis project Ga0307514, IMG submission 203088) | Populus trichocarpa ectomycorrhiza microbial communities from riparian zone in the Pacific Northwest, United States - 16_EM | ecosystem: Host-associated > Plants > Roots > Unclassified | place... | reverse complement strand
TGTCGGTGGTATCATTATTTGGCTCGTCTAGGTCTATATGGCGGTCTATGCGGATGTCTTCTATGGTGGTGGGTATAACCGAATAAAGGTGTGTCCAAGCGGAGTCGTCGTCCTGGGTGACCTCGATGGAAAAGCGGGTGAAGGAAGTGGATCTAACGTGGTAAACGATGATCGCGGCGACTTCCACAGAGGAGCGAATATCCAACGTTTGTAGGTTCGGGAAGGCCGGGGACGAAGAAGAGGCCAGGGACTCTTTCAAAGACCCAGCGTCTACCCGGTCCGCATGGATGAACAGCTCCTCCAAAAACGGGAAGTTTGCGATTCCAATCACGGTCGTAGTCGACAACGAAGTACCGAGTTTCAAAGAGAGCGATTTGAGCGCAGATAGGCTGCGCACAGCCTGGTTCAATCTTTCGCAGGCGAACCCACGGATGCTGAGTTTCTGGATAGGGATGGAGGAGGATCGGAGGGCAGAAAGGTACGCGGCGATGTTCCCGCTTCTCTCCACTCCTACCGCTCGACCAGTGCTGACGCCGATGTCGATGGTTACGGTAGTTAACATCGGGGAAAGCAAAAGGTGAACGGCAGGAGCGGCGCATCCATCCATCAGGACCGCTACGCTCTGCAGGTTTGGGAAAAGAGGAGTGGTATCGCAGAACAAGGTTTCTAGTGTGTCGTCCTTCTCCACTTTGGTTCCGAGCCTGATGTGTTTAACCATGCGCGCGTAATTATTGATTCCCTCCGGAAACATCCCATCCGTGGTCTGAACAGAGGTCAACGGAATATACGACAAGAATATGGAAAAGCGACACCCACTACAAGATTCATCAATGGAGTGACACAAGGAAGGTTCTCCCATGCCTTTCGAAGGGCAGGTTCCTTCCAGGCCTGGCAGCACCTTGCCAACTGTACCAGCGTCTTTCTGTATTCACTGTGTGAACAGCAAAGGTCGAAAACCTCTCCCAGGAGTTCGTCGACGAGAAGGGCGGGATGCATGGCGAACCGAATTAGTGTAGTTGGAGAGAAAGTAGGGTGGCAAGGTGCTGCCTAGGTCGATAAAGACCCCCGAATTCAATGGGAACCTTCGTGGTCTGGCTGAGGAAAAATGCAGCCGAATTCTCACGCTTACTCGTCCTCTCCCGATCTTCAGTGAACCTCTAAGGAATTGTTCATACGCTCTTCGTGGCCGATGAACCTGTTGATTTGATCCATCTTAGAGAAAATTTACAACATACTTGTGTGTCGAAGGCTCGTTGGCACGGAGCAACGTAAATACATTATAAAAACGGACGATCCCCAGAATAACCATACATCGCACATAGGTATTATGAAACAGTAGCTGGCTAACACTCTCTGTATCTATGTATCATATGGCAGGTCGGAGAAGAAGAAGTCGCTTGTTGGCGGGGGTGGTCCAGCGACCAAACCACTCGGTATCTCAACCTTTTCTCCAGCAAGGTCTGTCTCATACATCAGCAACCACTCCGAGGGAAGAAGAAGAGCCACCCACCCAGTAGCTTGATCTTCAATCCGATCTCTGTAAGTGCCTGGACAAATCCTGCCGTCTCTCCGGAAGCAACGTGCCCGCCATCTCTCCTCAGCATGTTCAATCCATCGGTCCAATCAGCCCAGCGTTGAACATCCGGTGCGATTTGATCTGCCAAAGATCCGCCGTTTGCGGTGAGAAGCGAAAACGATAGTGGCGAGGGTATTAACGGCGAGTGTTGTGAGACGTCGTTGTCGCGTAGTGAATGGAGCGGGGGAGCACATGTTCCTGTTGCTACCTCGGTAGTTTGGGATATTTCAAAACGTTCGGGAAGATCCTCCAAACCGGCTCGAATCGGGATCTTTACAGGACAGTCCACATAGTGCATATACTTTAACCCGGTATCCTGTATTCACACGAACGTCTCAGCAATCAAGTCGCAGAAGCTACCTTGGTCCACACACCAATCTCATAAACCTCCAAGGGCGAGCAGGACGTCGAATCCCTTCGCGAGGGTTTACGGTTGTCAGCGGTATGGCGTTCATAAACCAGGCACCTTGTGTGAGACAGTGGATTCGTTGTTGTCGAACAAATTCGTAGGACTCCTTATAGAGTTTCGCGCGCAAATTTCTGTGGGGGATTAGCAACGGATCAGTCAGCGGCAACAAATTATGACCAACCTGACGGGCACTTTGCTCAATAAATCATCTTCCTCTTCCAATTCCTTCATCTGACGCTCCCGTACAGCCTGGTAATCCGATTCGAGGAAATCCTGTTCTACCTCATGCCATGGTCGCACATTCTCTCGCCGGAGTGCAACACAGACCCTATATTAGGGCGGTGAGTTGTACAGGGAAAGTAATTATATGTGAACTCACTGGCTGCGGGTTAGGGCCACGATACGGGTGAAGTCAACGACCGATGAGCCGCTTTCGTTCCACGTCCTAAGGAAAAACTGCATCGCAAGGTAATGCACTTTGTGGTAATCGAGAAAGAAAGGCTGGAAAGTCGTAAGCGTAGAGTCTGTACGCGAAGGTCAGCTCGCAAGCCATCTTAACATTCCAAATTCTACCAACATCCAGGAGCGAAGATCGCCCAGTGCTCCGACAGAAGCTCTACAATTTCGTTCGAAGCACGGGCAATCGGACACCGTCTTTCTGGTGGACGGCTGATTTGCTCGGTTACAACCGTGGCAAAGTAATCAGGATCCTTGCACGCGAAATTTTTCTAGGTGTAGTCAATCAATGTCTGCAACCGAGAGGTAGCGGGAGGGAGAACGCACTAAACAATCAAGGCCTAGGACACCGACTTCAGCAAATTCCTGAGTGATGTCCTCAGTCATGAAGCCAAGTTTCCGCCATTTATAGGGCCCGTCGGCTTGCTGCTCCTCTGTGAGTTTACTTGCGTCCCAGATATACTCCAAAGCTGAAAGGTGGGAGGGATCCCTAACAGGATCTACGAATTGGGTCTTGCGCCTGTATGTTACTCGGATCATGTTGGCCTGGAAATCCAGGATCGATGATGTGAGATCCTCGATTGTGTGTGAGGACATGAGGCGCTATGCGAAGTATTTGAGCTTCACGAACATATATTATAGAGAGAGGAGATACGAACAACCACGGCCTTGCGGACGTTCAGTCGTTCGAGCTCATCGATGAACTCTCGCCAACGATCATCGTCCGCGTTTGAAAGAAGGGAGTTGATCAACATCATGCTATGCCAGGGTCAGAGGCCGTCACAGCGGACCAGGGGTGAATGGCTTGCCTGTATAGTGTAAGAGCAGTGTCTGCGCTACCGAGCCTATTCACCACGGTCTCTAGTAACCGAGAGTCTTTTCGCATTTGGTCAAACACAACTGCGAACCCGTACACGTAAACTGATCCAGGAGGAGGGCGGGGTACCGACCGACTGGATCCAGCAGTAGCTGGCCCGGTTACATTTCGTGGATCCGCCTCAACGAACTTTTTCAAAATCGCAGTTGCCGGACGGCAGACGTTGATGAGAGACTGAGCCGAGGACAAAATCTGGACGACTCTAAAAATGAACTCGTCGTCCAAATCGGACCACCCATATTCAAGGTCCATCAGGTGTTGCATTGCCACCAGCGCATACTAGAAGGTGAAACTTTAGCTCGGGAACAACGACAGGGAGCTGATTGCTCTACCGCGAGAGTATTTCCATGACTAGAGTGAATCACGTCAATCAGCTCTTTCAATCCGCCCCGCTTGAGAAATTCCTGCGCGAATTGTTTTTCCTTCGCCAAGTAAAGATGAGTCAATAACTTCAACTTACTGGTCACCGACTCACTTTGATGAACTTTTGCAACGAGAACAAAGCCAACTTCAAGTTTTTATCGTCCCGCAGACTCAATTTCTCGATTATATCTGCCGCCTCGATCACGGAAGAGTTCACCAGCCTACGACATGAGAGGAAGGGGAGGAAGAGCATCGTGATAAATCACATGCACGGGTTCCGCATCAAACGAGGGCTCGCACACACTTGAGATTTGCTCTAGATTTGATCATCTTGTTCAGATTCTCCGTGGTGACCAACGTGTCATCCTCATCCCTCAGTGAGAACATCGCTGGAGGGTCCTTCAACTTCAGATTGAGACACAGTTGCCGTATCACATCCTCCACGGTCAAGGTTGGGTCAATGCGCGCGCGGACAGTCACGCCATCCTTTGTGGTGACATGATTCGTTGGGACAACCGCTTTTCCTTGTTTTGTTCCGCTTTGATTGGATGTAGGGCCGTTCTGGACGGACGAGTTCACACCACCGGCTGGAGGGTTGGAGGTCGTGGCAGCCATCGTTTACGAAATACGCAGAGGGTAGGCTTCAACTAGGAACACCTAGAACTGAAGCGAAGTCAATATCATGCCTAGTCCCGAAGTATCGAAGCAACAATGTTCAGAAGGAAGCGATGATAGCATCCAGCGAAGAAAGGATTATACTCCCCACGCGTTCAGGCTGACGTGCAAATACGAGCAATCATCTCGAAAGAATTCGAGGTTTGGCGGAGAGACTAACCAAGGGTTTTTTGTGTGTGGTGGATGTCGCTCAAAAAGAGGATGATCGGCCTGGCGCCTATGCCGGGTTTAGCTGGGATTAGAGCTAAGGGTGTTAGGTGTTACAGGACTATTGTTGATACAGTAAACTACGGATTCTAGGTGCAACGATACCACAGAAGCATAAATACACTACGACCCGAAAAGTTGGCTGAGCTCCTCCATGCGACGCTGCATTAGCTCTGCCTTGTTTGTGCTGCCGAGTGTCATATTCGCCAGCTCTGTCTTCTTCTTCTGAACCTCTAAAAGCCTAGCTTCTATTGTATTTTCGATGATAAGTTTTATGGTCGTCACGGGCTTCGTCTGACCAAGTCGGTGCTAAAGTGGGATCGGTTTCAGTCATCAACGCAGAAAATGGTAGAGGTGGGACTGACAATCCGGTCGACGGCCTGGTTCTCAACAGCGGGGTTCCTTGAAGCAGCTGTATCAGAATGCGCGCTGGGTAAATATCAAGGGAACAGCATACCAGTATGGATCCATAAGGTAGACCCGTTGTGCAGCGGTTAAATTAAGCCCAACACCCCCCGCTTTGAGGGACACGAGGAGGACCTCACAGGCCGGGTTATGTTTGAGCGAATCCATGGCACGGGTTCGTTCATCGCGTTTCATGGTGCCGTCCAAACGATCGTACTTGATGCCCTTAACCTCCAACGCATCTTCGATCTTATCCAGCATGGTGGTCCACTGTGAGCTGGGGACAAGGCCGTGAGGTGAGTTTGTGATTGAGGAGAGGTTGCACTTACAAAACTACCGTTTTCACCACACCATCTTCCAGCTGATTCCCGTCCCCGTCTATAAGTTGAACTTCCACGGACATTGGGTCATAGTTGATGGAGTACGGGTTGCCTTTCGAAATCTGCATGAGGTCACCGATCAAAGCGCTGACCTTGGTCGAATAAATGACGTTTTCTGGAACTACGCCCTTGGCACGCTTCTCCTTCTTTACCGTCCTCCGCCGAGAAGTCTCCGCCGAGGAACCTTCCGCGCTCGTTTCTACAGCATCCGCCACGCCCAAACTGCATTGACAAGCGGAACAAGATCGGAACACATCTGGGGAAACGGTTGGCCAGCCCGGGAATACTCCCTGGCGGAAGCATTCCAGACAGAACAGATGTTGACATCGGGTGAGGACAATTCGTGGGACGGAAGGGCTCGAAGGTCGCGTATTCGCTCGAGAGGAAGTGGCCTTGGACTTCTTTCCCCGCTTAGGAGCGGAGGGCAAACAAGTTGGGTCCGTATCCATAACGTTCTCGCTGGGAGCCCCGTCTTGGAATCCACCAAGGTCACCGCCGCACTCGACACATTGTGTTGTCCCAGCCTCCTTTAAAAGAGCAAAGATCGCGCTCGCTCGACTGGCATTGATGCCCTCTTTTGCGATAGCAGCAGCGATGTCCTCATACGACTGAGTGGAACCATCGGCGCCGGGCGTTCCCTTCACGTGTTTCACAAGTTCGAAGTGATCGCAGATCTGTCGTAACCGTAGGATCTTTTGTAAGATGCCCACGTAGTTCTTCATCACCTCATTCCTGTGCGAAAGCTCCTTGAACTCTGCCTTGGACTCGTTGAAGAACTGGTCGTAGACCTCCTGTTCCTCCTTGTTGAACCTGAGATAGCGTAGTTCGTCTTTCCGTGGGGGTAGCGCGAGAATCTTCTTGCCGTCCTGAGCTCGAGTTTCCTTAGTACGACGCAGAGTAATGCATTTCATGATTGTCTGAAGGCGAGCAATTCCCAGAGCTTGGCCATACTTCACGGGGGATCCGATGAACTCCATCCAGGTAGACTTGTCGTCGAGAGGGCTGAGGCGTAGGAACTTGATCAGCGCAAAAATGTCGTCCAGTTTGTTCTGTACAGGCGTTCCTGTGAGACAAAGACGCCTATCTGCAGAAAGGTCACATGAAGCCTTGCTCCCGACGGTGTTGGTTTCCTTGATACAGCTGAGTCAGGTCATTAGTGCGTTGACCATGGGGGATCCAATGTCTGGACCATAACGTACTGTGCCTCATCCAGAACCACTCGGAACCAGTTTACGCATTGTAAGGGGCTAGCGAGCTCGCCGCCCACGGGATTTGTTACGGCCTTCTTGCGTTTGACACCGCATTTCGTGACTCTCGGCTTCGGCGTCGGATTCCCGCACTCGTCGGTCTCGACGCATTCGTCGTCGGATCCATACGGTCCATCCTCGTCGCTCTTGCCTGAGTCTGTGCTTCGGGTTTGTTTCGAGTACTCTGAAGCGAGGGTGGCGTAGGTCGTGATAACCGCATCGAAGTCGGCGAGGAACAACGGGTCGGGTTTCCTAGAGTTCCCATGGTAGACGTAGACTCGAAGGGGATTGCACTTCGGGTTACCACTGCGCGTTATCGCATCCTTGGAGATACTACCGCACCCACCAACGACCGTGACCTCACCTTTCCAGTGTTCCCGGAACTGGTCTTCCCAATTAGAGACGGTAGAAAGGGGGGAGACGATTAAAGTGGCACGGCTGTTTGTCTTGATCCTACAAGCGCGCGCGTATTCTGCGGTGAGCTTGTCTTGCCCCTTGGCAGCTTTTCCTTTACCCTTCGATGATGTCGTATGTTCCGCTCGTATTTCTGGCATGGCCCAAACAGCGCCGGAGAAATGACTCGCGGACAGATATGGTTCGTCCGGTGCCCTTGGGCGCGGGGGCGGTTTCTCTGGTTGTCTCGACCCGAATTCCTGTGCCGATTTGAGGGTCGCCGCTATGAGGGAAATACATGTTATGGTCTTTCCGAGACCCATCTACATGGAAGAAGTAAGCCATCGATGACTTCTTTGAGATGGAGGACCTAAAACGTTGACGCACGTCGTCGGCCAGAATGGCACCTTTGCACTCCTTCGGTTCAGTATCAGCTTCGCGCTGCGTGACGAGATGGAACCACGACGTCTGCCCCGTGAGAGGATTCAGCTTCTTCTGCCAGAGGGACGAGGATTTGCCATCAGGACCGGAGACTTCTCGTTCGCGTTCGAGCAAAAACGTTAGCGCCTTCTTCTGATGTCCGTACAGATTCGTGCCAACTTCCTCAGCTAAGCGAAGATCGATAAGTAAGGCCGCTTAGTAAGTGAGTGGGACGGAGTGGACTAACGTGGTTCCGTCTCAGTCAGCTCATCCCCACTCCGTAGGCTCTTGAAGAGGTCATCCATTTGGCTCCGTTGTACCTCGACGCTCTTAGTGGCGACAACGGGCGTGGTCCACCGGCCAGCAGCCATTTGAGCGGGATGGCCTATCCGTCCCCCTGGAATTATCCCAGCAGCTCTGAAGCCACCTGGCGGAGGATTATGTGGGTTCAAGTAATGCCCGCTTTGAAGCCGTATTTGGTCTGAAGGAAGCGTGGGGTGATCAAGAAGTAGGCCTTGCTGATGAAGGTATTGCGAAACTATAGCGATGTTTCCATTCGGTGTGTAGACCAAAAGCAAGAGAGGCAAGATAGGGAGCTTTGCGTCAAACGGGGATTAGCGGTAGAAGAAAATAAAGATTTATTAAAACCTACGCTCGGCATTCCCTTGCGGACTTTGGCCTCCAACCTAATCAACCCTTTCCCAAGCATTGGGCCTACTATGTTCGCGATCTTCTGCTCGACTACGGCAAACGTTTCACCACCGAGCGATTCGCCCAAAGTACCTCTTGATGTCGGAGTCCTAATGTGAATAGTATCTTGCGCAGAGGGCTTCGAGGGATTGTGCTCGTGGTTTAGCCTAACGGGCGCCCATTCTTTCTCAGAACCAACTGGTTGTTCACCACCAGGGTTGAGGTAGTTGATCGGGTATAGAACGAGAGCGGTAGCTGGTAGTTGTCCAATACACACGGGCGTCCTTGGAGGGAGATCGAGGGGAAGGCCCCGAATTTGTGGCTCGGGAGAAGGGGAACGACCGGTCAGATCGATAATCTGGTGAGGCACGGGTTCTGCAAGGTTCTGCAATGAACCGAGGGATTGCGGTGTCGGTTGCATCGGAGGTAGGTTGAGATTGACATTCGGGTTGATAGGGTAATGGAGTTGTTGTGGGTACTGTTGCTGCGGTAGCGGTGAGGGGTAGGTTCCGTTCATGAATGGTAGGGGATGTAAGTTGTTAGCGGCAAAGGGTGGGCGGTAGGGATCCGGGGAATCGTGGGGATCATTTAGGGGGATTACTCCGGCGTGGTGCATAGCCGAAGGGTAGTTCTGATATACTTGGGTGGGCTGGGAAGACTGCAAGACCATGTTTGCCATCCGTTCCGACACAGAGTTGGGGCCGAAAGAGGGGGTCGACCTCATGAGAGTGCGGCTTAAAGACCCGGAGGAGAGAGGTACAGACTCGAAACGGGAGTAGGCTGCATTAGAAATCGCACCTAGTCCGTCATCCTCGAGAGTAAGATCAATTGGGGAGGCTGAATAACCAGCCATCTCGAATCCGGTTACTTAGCCGATCCGTGTCAGTTGAGACGGGGGTTGAGAACCAATTCGTCGTACAGTTGCTTCAACTTTGGTCTGGTTACGAAGCTTGCAGCCTCGGAAAACGTGTATGGAGGCGGGGTGCCCTAGAGCAGGCGAGGAATGTGGTGAATGAAGAGGAGAGTTTTCGGACAAGAGGTGTCCACGTGATTGGTGGACTCAAACCTGCGTGAGTCTTGTGCACCGCCTTGGTGAGGCCGTTGTATGAGGATTACATTTACGATCAATAACTTGTACTTGTATACAGTCAGCAGGCGGTGGATATCTGCGACTTTAATTCAACTTTTAGCAAACATGCTCAACCTGGTTCAACGCCCCGTCGTGTGGCCCAAGGTCGCGGCCAACTGTCCTCTCAAACACCTCCATCATAAACGAGAACAGAGATCGTGTAAGTGCTGCGTCCCAACGACCCTTGGACGACTCGTCTCGAATGAACGCGTGTTGTGCCTGCACCTCCAGAAACTACCCCTCTTTTTGTCAGAACATTCAACTGATCGCGGATCATGTCGGGCACGTACCGACGAAATGACGTTGGCATCCTCCAATTCCTTGCGGATAAGATCTCGCCCCTCTCTGGGGACGTGGGTATCTTGCTTTCCAAATATCATCTAACCGACAACGTGAGGGCCCGTGTCTGGCCCGGGGGGGCTATGGGAACACATACAACAAGTTCACCCCTGCCGGTTAGATCACCCATGCGAACTCTGACGAGACTGTCGTCATTTTTGCCCTTGCCGAGCGTTGCAGAATGAATATCCGTTGCGAAAAAGCAGACCGATGCTAGAACCCTGTGATCAAAAGCGGCCTACCCCGCGCGTCAATCGGCGAATCTCAATACACGATCCCGTTACCCACTCGGAATGCCCGCAATTGTAGATCAGCTGAACAAATTCAGTTGACTTTGTGTGAGCCCAAGACACATACCAGGTGACCACCAAGACACATTCCAGTCGCCGCAATACGACCATTGCAATTGGGCAAGCTGCACAGGAGATCTATGGCCAGTGTAGCATCCTTTGTGCACCACCCGTAAGTGGGTCACACAAGGTGCACATTTGGAACGAAATCACCTCATCATACGCTGCGATCGTTTTCTCGACCTTTGCCGACCGGGCTTTGTCAGTTCGCCCGAGAGATTGAATCCGTCAAGAGTGGGTACCTTGTAGTTATTCCCTCTATCCGTCCCTGAGAACAGTTGAGGCTCGGGCTCCCACCGATGCGAGTTACAAGCGATCGACTTACCTTCTGTGTCATAAGGAATTGGCTCTGGACCCTCAAACTCGTGATAGGTGGACGGGCACGCTGGGTCAGGGTCAACCCCACCGCACTACTCCGTACTTCAAGGGGTCCTGATGCCCCGACCCACCAACAACGTATCCGTGGCTGGCAATCTGACCGGCGAAACGCTCGACTGGGCCAGTGACCTGATAGATCTCGGAAAAACAGACAACGCCTTGTAGTTGGAGGTATAAGTAGATGAGTGATTTCCGACTTTATCTGAAATGCTGATCTACCTGGGAATTTGGCTTGAGGATATCCTGGGACAGTAGGTGCAATCACAAATATCCTGATAGGCTTGCCATTATCCGAGGGGGAGGGGACGTCGTGATATGTTTTCGTGATAAGCATCCTTTTGTATGTCGAAAGTGGCGAACAAAGTGCTGGGCGCCTAGGGGCCGATCAAAACCCACGTGGTTTGTTTGCCACGAACGTTCCAAAAGTTCAACCGACTGATTTTTCATCCGCTCCTCATCTTTCTAACCGCGCTACTTTCTTTTCCTCCTACCATGGCCCGCTCTCGACTTGGAATCCGTTCATTTGTACCAGAAGATACCAAAGAGGTCAAGTTCACAATCGCAAAGTCCCTCACGGAACCGTTGACCGTAGCCAATAACCGAAGTGTGTACCGGAAGTCATGTTTACCTTGGAAATTTTGACAGCGGTTGCTTCCTAGGTTACTCTCACCCGTTCACGATCGCAGTGTGGGCTGTGTTATCGTATGCGTTTATCGAATTTATGGATTGGTGGCCGAGTTCCCAATCCTTTGGAGGCATCCTCGCCCTGCTTTCCCCGCTGCCTGCCATAGCGGCTATGGCATGCCCCATCTTGTTTTACTTTGACTGGTGAGCAGATACCAAATGCGCGACGGCTCCATGTCTAAATGTCAGACCAGGGTGAACCGTCCCTATTTCGAACGCGCAGTCGAGAAGGCACTGACTGCACCCGACCTTCTTAATATCGAGAAAACCTATTGCAAACCACCCTCCTCGTTTGATATCCTCGAATACGAGGGTAGGACCATCGGTCTTCTCGCCATTGACGCGACACCTCAACCCGCCCAACCTGGGCGCGCATACATCCGCTATTATTACATCGCCGACCCATACCGCGAATCCGGGGTTCAGAACGACCTTCTTGCTCACGCCATCCCAAGACTCTTTGCTTCCCCCGATGTCAATTCCGTTGAAGCACCGTACTCCATGCTCAACCCTTACGTCAAAAAGGCCTTGCTACAACAGGGTTTCAAGATCGCTTCTTCTCGCAAAAACGGCCATTACATCAGCTGGGAGGTTGGAACTGCGTTGCTCACCAAGGAAAAATGGGAGCAGTTGCAACAGACTAAATCCAGCCCAGCCCCCGTTTTCCCCCGGAAGTAATGGCTGGTTCTTTTTTTTTCACAGTGCGCGCATTTCTAGGAACAGAAATCCATGCAACCCATTACCATACATAACGCTTGTAGCTAGATTGTAGTGTACAACACCTATACACTTGTTGCGAAAAAAGGAAGGAACAGCAGAATCCGAAAGCAATTGTGACAGCAAAAAAATCTCATCTACTGGAGTTGGAGACCCTTGGTACGATGACGAACCCATTAGCTTCTATGAGTTTTCGAGAACTGGGAGTGTTGGGCCTGATGAGACCATGCGAGAGTTCATACCATTTCCGTATTCTGGGTCCACCAGCACAGAATTCGACCTCATAAGACTTTCAAGGAAATCGCATATCAGCCATGTGAGTAGAAACGGATGACAACTAAACCTACCCCTGATCTCGAGTGAACGACCTTCCCCTCATACCAATGCATACCGTGGAAATACCAGATTAGAACGATTTCGTCGACCTACGTCATCCCATCTCTCGATCAGTTGCATGTCCAAGATCGTGAAAGAGGGGTTTGCCACTCACGCAGAAAGCATGGGGTAAGGTCACGGAGGGGAGTTCATATTCCGCATCACTACCGTCCCACATATCGTCGGGATATTCCAGGGCGCCCGCAGCGTCGTAGGTCAGATCGGTCATCATCGATGTTTTCTTTGCGAAGTGACGGAGGTGTGACGGCGTGGGAATGGAGTGGTTGGGTGGCGAGAAGGTTGTGGTAGTAGCACAAAGGGTTGTCATAGGCACTCTTTTATAGATAGGAGCATGGACCAAACAGGAGGGTGGCGCACAAACAGGTGGCGGTTTGATCCACGGGCCTTCCTGCCTGGCATGGCTACTCCCCGCCATGGATTCTCAATCCCCAATCCAGAATCAGGTGAAAGAACTCCGAATAGGTGATCCGGCTCCGTGGGTGCGCACAGGAGGCGAGGCAACAAACTATGAAAGGCCAACAAAGGGCGTTGATGGCACGCGTCCGGATAGCCTAATCAGTGTCCAACCATCGCAGCAGCTCGGAAACCACCCGACAAATTGTAGGTTAACCTAAAAAAACACGGCCATTATTCCCCGCCATGGCCAGCCAGCGTGGCAGTGTTCCTCATACGAGAGCCATGATCGTGAGCGGACAGAAGCCGCGAGACCAGAGGGCCTGTGTTCGACCTGCATGGGTACTTGCAAACGTCCAGCACCAGTTTACACTACAGCATGGAGTGAACGCCACAACATGCCTATGTTCTTCCGCGATAAAGCTCCCAGCACGCTCATTCACCCATCACAGTTGCAACTAGCTGATGTACTGCGACAAGCGTAACTCCGTCGAAACATCTGAAGCAGCACAGAATTGCTCGTGGTCTCGCTCAAGAAAGGAGGGTTGTAGCGACAGTCCGCCCTACGTGAAGATCGCAGAGGTCCACATCGACTTCATCACTGTGCCCACCCCCCTCTTGCTACGATTTTTCCGGGTGGGCGACTTGAAGAAAAAAGGTGGTGGGACTCGCGAAAAAAATCGCAGCGTGGTAAGGAAGTTGAACGACGCTGATCAAGGGACTCCAAGGAACTTGTAGAGCGGGTAAGTCCCACCATGTAATCCTAAGATGCGGGACTGAGTAAACCAGGAGAGTCCTCAAAGTCGTGAAACCAAGTTTAGCGTCAGACAAGTAGATAGCGGCCTGTGGTGACAATCAATCACCTTGGCAGATGATCGAAACTTGACCGGAGTGCGGGTGTCCGAGCAGTTGAACACTTCGACGAAACCATAAGAACAAGCAAGCGTGAAATGAACCACCAAGAAACACCCTCTTCGTCCTCCAACGCAGCTGGTCGCACAAACTCACCGCACATACTCATCCTACACCACAGACCAACAATTAATCATCCATGTTCGTCACTGGGAAGCGCGCAACAGACACACCTATGACATACGAGTCGGTACCCACAGAAGACATCTTGACTCAGCAGGCTGAATACGAGAAGATGGGGCCGTACGGAGCGCAGATCGCGTACGCTGTAGCTTTGGGCATCGCAGGCGTCGTTGGGGTGTTGGTGATGATGTATCTCCTGCATACGTGCTTCCGGCGACGGCGGGCACGTTCGGCGACGACGAATGGCCTTCAAACTCAGAAACCATCGATTTCAAATCCTTCAACGACGTCCATTGCGTCCAGTACCTCGACGGTCGAGCAGGAGACGGGAAAACAGAAGATGTCGGATCCAGAAAAGGCTGAGAGGCAGGTTTGTGCGTGTTGAGTATGATTGCCACTCCGTGCGCGTGTTAACTTTTCGTTTAGATTTTAAGGGAGCATTGACTTGATGTGGCCGATACCTTTGGGAACGCGGTCAGAGTTAGAGGGCAAGATTGTGTCGGGTAGCGCCCCTGCGTCATAGACATCACGATATCAATCCCACCTTCGTTTTTACAGTCAAGCGTCATGAACAATGGCCTGACTATCGTACAATCTTCTTCATCACAATCCGCCTTGCCGGTGGTTAGGGAGTTTGTGAGCAACTCAAAGGACAGGATTCTGCTTTTCTCTTTTCTCTACCCCCCTGAACTGTTCACTGCCGGGGGGAACAATCTGATGGTCTTCGATTGGACCGACAGAATACCAGGTTACTCGGACGAACCACTAGACTTACTCGAAAATATCCCTTCTGGTAAGCCATGTATGGTATACTGCTTTCGGGTGATAACCTGGGCGTCACTCAAGATGGTAAACCCACAATCGTGGTCATCGATTCGCTCGAGACGTTGCTATCTGATATGGGGTCCGTATCGGCCGCTGTCACGCTTTTGAAGAAAGTCTGGAAGCTACAGAACACCAACATCGTCCTCCATGTGATACAATCCCATGAGAGCAAACACTTGGTCGCCCACCTCAGCCAAACATCCTTTTCTCCGTTTCTGGTGGTGCATACAGCATACCCAACCTCCCTTCTGCTTCACATATCGACGAACTATATGACGCCACCTCCACCACTCTCACCTGAACCAAAGTTTTGGTCCGTTTTCCTCCCAATCTCGGAGCGTCGGCATGACATCGATGCGATCGTTTATGGGGGCGAAGGCTCGGGTTCGCACGTCACCGAAGAGTTTGTGGTTGAAACGATTGTTCGTGGACAGAACGGGAGCCGGAAGAAGAAAACCGTTGAGAGAAACCTACGAGGGTGGAAGTCGCCGAACGGTTTCTGTGAATTGAAAGACCTGTCGCAGTTGGGGGGCCTGTGGGGATCTAATAGGATCCCAGTCGGAACGGTTCGTTTACCCCGAGTTTTTCTACGACACCGCATTAACTCGGTGTTGCCAGAATCCCGCCACGGATCCTACCACAAACCTTTCATTCAACCTGAACCTGACGCCATCTCAACAGGCATCCAGGGCTCAGGTACCCCTTCCATATATGCACCAAGGTATCCTGCATACAGATCGACAAACGGTCAGAGCTGACTGCGAGATTCTAGGTGACGACTCTGCGAAGACTCGGAGCGCGATCTACTACGACCCAGATTCTGCCGACGACATCGATGATGACGATCCCGATGAAGACTTGGACATTTAGTTTACCAAGGATTCACATTGAATTGCTACATGAGAGTTCTACCGTTGGTAGTTTGTCGCTTGTCATATAAGTAATCGGATGCTGACCAGCGTTTAGGTGGAGGAGGACAATCTCCCCAATATTGGTGGTGGCGCTCAAAGGCATGGTGCTTGTGGCCTCGAACACAGACAGGAACGGCATTTTCGATGCTTTGGTGTATTGTAGAACAGTCGAGGAGCTATCCATGCTGAATGTAAGCCTGAGAAACGGTAAACGTGCCTGACCCCAAGTCGGGCTTCGAAGCCGCCGATCATATCAACCGACTTCTGGCGACGACCTCAAGATCCCAAGGGACAACACTCATTCACACAGCATACAAGCTCAATCATGCGGTTCTCGTATATTTGGCTCTTGATCTTCAGCCTTTTGGCCTCTGTATCGCCCGTGTTGTCCCTGTCGTTGCCATATAGCGACGGTTCACCCACATTAAAACATCGTACCACCCCTTACTTCCCTCAGGATCCGCCATCATGCCCGATCTGCGAAAAAGATTACTGGAACATTAATAGCTGCGCTCAAGCTTGCCCAGTCCTCGCCAATTTCTCCATGGTGTGTGAACAGAGGGAGAAGCGTCGGTAGATTTGGGCTGAACTGGAGTCTTCTAGGTGATCTTTAATCCGGGTGCTTTCATCGATGTCATGCAATGCGCCTGCACCGACACGTTCCGTTCTGCTTTCCCGCAATGTGTCGATTGGTGAGCTCGCCTGCGAACTCCGGCCAATGCGCCGATTGCTGACAGCGACTCGAAAGCTTCGGCCGAACAAACCAGACGTGGGTGCTTAACCAAGATGACAGTTTACCCAGCGTTGTCAACAACCTGCGTGACGTCTGCGCGTTGGCTTCGACGATTTTAGGTCATGTCGCCTCGGCCAATTCAGAGCTTCCGAGTTCCACCTCCATCCCCTTGCCCACCTCAACTTCCAATGGCGGATCTCACCCGGAATATTCTGTCCAGGTCACCCTTACGGCTATCGTGATCCTTTTTTCCGTCCTAGGGTTGTAATAATGGTGTTGTAATGACTACGACCTCCCACATTCATTCATCGAAGGTCGCTCTTTGCTTTCGATCTGCATTTCTGCATTCTTTATATTTTCATCGCCCATTGATGACTGTGACGATAATGACCATGTAACGACATCTAATGAATGGACTTTGTTGCTGCTGTTGTACATTGGGAGAGGACAAAGTGAAACAGCTTTGGTGATTGTATCGTATGCAAAACAGATGCGAATGAGGTGAGACATGAGATGGTAAGTCTAAATGCTGAGATCAGCGAGTGGGAACTTGTGAACTGAAATCAACCTGCGATTACAGACCGTGTAATCTAAAAATGAAAAAATAAACAAAGGAGTGTGGTGTTACACCTGCAGAAGGAACAAGGAATCGAGAGGGAGTCAGAATGTCACGTTACGAGTGGACTATTCTTCGAGGAGCGGACGTTGCTGAACCAAGATCGACCTTCTTTCCGTCCAAAAATAGACGGATCAGGACTTCTCGGCGAGAGGTCCGGACTTGCGACTCTCGAGGGACCATATAGCCTCCCGCGAACGTCGGTCTGGGGAATCTCTCCATCGTACATGAGAGGAGAAAGATGGATCTCGCCAGCTGGCAAATCCATAGGAAGCTCCTTTGGGGAAGGCACGACCCTCCCTTCGACCTTTGGTTTAGGGACCACAAATATAGATAACGATCGTGGACGAGACCAAGTCTTCCCGAAGATAGTATGGTCTCTCTTTTTGTCGTGAATAGGATAAGGGGGTGGTGGTGAGGATGGGGGTGGAGTGGGAAAATGATCAGTATCATCGGCTGTCACAGAGCTGCGATCTGCGAGGTTCGAGGCCGAATAGAATGCAGCCGGAGACTGGGGGTTGGAGTTGCATGGATCAACGAAGGGCCGCTTTGGTGTTTTTCGAAACCTTAGCAACTTCGAAATCCTCTTCCCTTCCGCAAGCTTACGAAAGATCGTAGAACGTTTTGATTTTCCCGTGACGTAGTCTTCTTCCACGGATTCCTCCATGTCGTGCGAACCATTCGTCATCACTTCCGGGTGATTTTTGCCGTGGGTGGTGTGTTCGCGATTATCGACGTATACGTGGGGTCGAAATCCGGCGTTGTATGGGAGTGATTTGCAAGCGTAAGTGAACGATTCTTGCCTTATCGCCCCGTGTTCAAGCACTTCGTTTCGGACCTCGATCCGAGCGGTCGGCCTCCGTGGGGAAGGATTCTCCCGCCAAAAGATTTGATTATGTGCTTCCTCCGCGGAGGGGATACACAGATCTGACGTCGATCCGAAGGAACTGCTGGTCTCGTGGGCGGGTTCCGGCCCGTCATCGCTTCTCCGAGACATCGACAGGTCGCCTTCTATTGCAGAAAAATAGATGGAGTGGGGCTCGAGTGGTAATCCATTGGAGATGGGCAAGTTTCGGAGGCGCAGGCCCGATGTGATTGAGGGGATGGACGCTGATGAGGGTAACGCGTCGACTGCCGAGCAGTAAAGCGAGTCGTGTGAAGCAGACCCTTTATATGCTAGGTCGTCTTGGAAGGTTGGAAAGTCGATGTCAGAGTTGTACTTGGAGAGGGGAGACCCGGAAGGACCAAAATGGAGCCCCGATACACCGGAATGAATAGAGGTGGTATCACCGGATAAAGTCTCAGCGGGCTCTTTGGGTAAAGGGGACGGGGGGACGTCGATGGGAGAAGGGAGGAATGTACTAGATGCGTTGGATGCACCGTCTAACAGTGACAAGACACTCTAAGTGAAAAAACGGGCATTGATCAAAGGAACCGACCAAAATTTTGAATGCTACATACCTGGGGGGTAGCTTCTGCAGCTACTTTCAAGTCAACAGGCATGACGAAAGCTGCCTTTCTGACTCTTGGATTCGACTTGCGAGGCCTCAAAGTAGGATACGAGGCGCGTGGGGTTGAATGGACAACGATCGGGACAGCTGGGGGCGGAAGGGAGTCGCGGCGGAGGGGAAAGGTAGATGGCTCTTTCGATGACCTGCTAATATATGCGGGCTGTTTGCTGGAAGGTGGCGTCAAGGGAGCGGGGAGAGACAAATCAAGATCCAATTCTTTAGATATCCAGGCGCCAGGGATCCCAAGGATGCTGCTTCTGTCGCCAGAAGCCATAGTTCAGGTGACGCGCACAAGTCGACACCCAATGGAAGGGAAGGGATGGTGGTGGTAACAGGCAAAGTCAGGTTTGGTTGAGGGGAGGAATAAGAACCACGAGAAGTAAAGGAAATTGTTCATTACAACAAGCAGTTCGGTCTTTGCGCGTTTGTGTGACGAGGCGCGGCGGCCCCTGCCCACGATCGTGCTGGTCAACAACGGGACGATGCCGCGTGGATGCCGCGTGTTTGGACGACAAAGACACCGCATTTCAGGACATAGCAGATCCGACAACAGCCCAAACGTTCCGGTCAGTAAACCGAGTTCTGAGACTGGTCATAGGTTTTGACGATGCATGGGCGGGAGTGGAGGCGCAGACGAGTGATGAGAAATCCAGTGTTCCTGCGTCCGGAATGGTTATACAGTGGACAGGTATGTACACGCGCCGTTCTACAGAAATTAACAATTCAACCGGGATTTCATCCAACCTAGGGCTCGAGGCGTTTCGGATCCCTGGGGAACAAACTCGCTCTTCGAATGTTGTTCAATTTCAAGAACAACATCACCACTCGCTCCAGGCCAATTCCGCCACCCCCATGAGGAACACACCCCATCTTGAATGCGTCCAAATACGGCTTCATAGACTCTGGGTCAATTCCCGCTTCACGCATTCTCTTCTCAAGGACATCGGGATCGTGGACGCGCTGTGCTCCGGACAGTATTTCCTCACCTCGCATGAAAAAGTCGTACGAGTTGGAGAGGGTCTGTGGACACGGGCATTACTCAGCCCCGATTTGTATGAATAGGCTTTAACAGTCACGTACCGGGTCCGCGGGGTCCGGCATCGTGTAGAACGGTCGCAATGCGAGGGGGAACTTATCTAAGATGAAGTAATCCGTCTTATATTTCGCCTTCACAATGCGTCCGAGGTGCTTCTCGTTCTCAGTACTTTGCCGCTGGTCAGTAGGGGTCAACGGGGTTGGTGCAAAGCCTGAGCTTACTTGATGTCATCCAGCTCTTCCCGAGGTACACCGTCCTCAACCAAGAGGTTGACGGCATCGGCGAAAGTCATCCGAAGGGTCTCATCCAACCATGTGAATTCTTCAGCTTCGAAACACTTTCCGACGACTTCGATTTCTTTCTTGTATTTTGATTTGAGACCGACGAAGATGGATTTGAACAACGAATCCAAAAGTTCCAACACTTCATGATAGTGTTCCTCGATGGCCATCTCGAGATCAAGGCCGATGAACTCGGTCATATGACGATGTGTGTTGGCATTTTCAGCGCGGAAAACGGGTCCAATCTCGTAAACACGCTCGAAATCTGCTGCGATGGCCATCTGTTTTGCCAATTGAGGTGATTGTGCGAGGAAAGCCTCCCCTGTGAAATGGAAGGGGGGAGTGATGAGCGATTGAATCAAGTGTACGGGAAAGGTGTGGTACCCTTGAAGTAGTTTACTTTGAAAACCGTTGCACCGGACTCTGTAGCTGAACCCTGAAGTTTCGGACTGTGGATTTCCACGAATCCCTTGGAGGACAGGAACTCCCTGAACAGGTCTCCAATCGCAGCCTGAATCTTGAAGACCGCTTGGTTCGTCTGTGTCCTCAGGTCGACGACACGGTTGTTAAGCCTCGTATCAAGCAGAACGCGGTTGAGCTGTTGCTCAGATGTCTCGATCTCCTTTTCTGGGCGGTTAGCATCCTCAACAGTGAACGGGAGAGTCGACTCCAAGCCAGAGATCAAGTGGATCTAGCCGAGTTGGTGAGTCGAGTGCTCTTCTAGCCGAACCGCGGGATTACCTGTGAGATAAGAACTTCGACATCGGATACACTGGCACTCTTGATCGGCTCTGGGGATTTCTGGACGACACCCTCAACGAGTACAATACTCTCGGTCGCGAGACCGGCGGCCCACTTGGCCATCTGCTTGCTGACCTTTCCGGGGGAAACCGTCAAGAGGGCTTGTACGGAGTCGGTCCTTTGCCTCAGGTTGAGGAAAACCATCTTGTTTCCTTGAGCACGGGAGGTGTTAACCCTCGCGCGGAAAAGGACCGTCTGGCCATCCAACACGGGGGTCAAGTCCGCAATCTGAGCTCTGGGACGATTTGTCCTGGTCTGAGATTGGTTCAGAGGCAATTTACCGTAGAACTCGGCAGCATCGTCCTTCCTGGGCCGTAAGCAAGGATTGAGCGATCGATAAAGATGAAACGTACCACATCGGCAGCCTCACGCTGCTTAGCAAGTTCAGCTTGCTTTGCGGCCTTCTCAGCCGCTTTTTTCTCCTTCTCCAGCTGTTTTGCCCGTTTCTTGAGCTCGCTTTTCGACACGGTCTCGCCACCCTCGGCGACACTGAGTCGTGTTGAGGTTATGCAGAGGTCGACAGATAGAAAACTGCTTACGATTCTGCGAATGGGGGTGCGACGGTTGGCTTAGCGGGTTCAGCCATGGTTATCAGACAGGTGGTGGATGATCTAGAGCTTTTGACTCGAGCGTCGAGCCGACTCTTTGCCGGCGACGGATCCGGGGCGGGACCAACTCCGATCAGTTCGACCGTCGCTGCAAAGATCTGAGAGAAGGCACAGCGAATAAAAACGGGTCAAGTCGGCTTTCAACCTTTCTCTCTCTTACCACCACTCTCCACAAAAAAACCTTTGAATCCTAACAGGTCTATTATGCAGGCTATTTCTCGCCCTCTCACCGGTCCTTCAAGGAATTTTGCCAGAGCCGCCCTCTCAACGTGGGCGAACGTCCCAGCCGGTCCTCCTGACCCCATCCTCGGTACGGGAGATTTCTGTTGTCACAGCATCTCGTCATATTTCTTATGCGCGTATTTCAGGTGTTACGGAGGCTTTCAAGGCTGACAAAGACCCCCGCAAGATCAACCTTGGAGTTGGTGCATACAGGGACGATCACGGCAAGCCTTATGTCTTGAATGCTGTGAAGAAGGTCACTCAAAGTCATTTTCGTGTTTTTCCGATTCACTAACGCGTCCTGTCCTAGGCTGAGGACCTCATTGCTTCTATGAACCCGGACAAGGAATACCTTGGAATCACCGGCCTTCCAGAGTTCACCAAGAACGCTGCTCTCTTAGCTTACGGTGCCGACAGTGCGCCATTGAAAGCTGGTTCCGTGAGTTTTCATTCTCCAGATTTTTGTTGCACCCGAGTGCTGAACTCGTTTCTCCGCGAACAGGTCGCTGTTACCCAGTCCATTTCCGGTACAGGAGCTCTTCGAATTGGAGGTGCCTTCCTCGGACGCTTCATCCCGACTGCCAAGGTCATTTACCTCCCCACTCCATCATGGGGTAACCACACTCCCATCTTCCGTGACTCCGGCCTCGAGGTCCGTCAATACAGGTACTTCGATAAGAAGACCGTCGGTCTGGACTTTGCTGGATTGAAAGAGGACATCCGGGTAGGTTCAATTCAATCACGTCACTGACAGTTCGGCGATCGCTAACGGACGATCAATTAACTCTAATATACAGAATGCTCCAGAGGGTGCAATCATTCTCTTGCACGCCTGCGCTCACAACCCTACCGGTGTTGACCCAACTCCTGCCCAGTGGAGGGAAATCTCTGACCTCGTCCAGGAGAAGAAGCTCTTTCCCTTCTTCGACATGGCGTACCAAGGTTTCGCCTCCGGTAACACCACCAAGGACGCCTTCGCTGTCCGCCACTTCGTCGAGCAGGGTCATCAGATCGCATTGTCTCAGTCCTTCGCAAAGAACATGGGTCTCTATGGCGAACGCGTCGGCGCTTTCTCCCTCGTCGGCGCTGATCCAGAGGAGAAGGCCCGCATCGAGAGCCAGTTGAAGATCGTCATCCGACCGATGTACTCCAACCCTCCTATCCACGGTGCTCGTATTGCCAACACCATCCTCGCCAATAAAGACCTGTACAAGGAGTGGGAGTCAGAGGTCGAGCTCATGGCCAACAGGATCATCAGCATGCGTGATAGGCTCTATGATCTCTTGACCTCCACTCACAACACCCCTGGGCAGTGGGGTCACATCAAGAGCCAGATCGGAATGTTCAGCTTCACTGGTTTGACTCCCAGCCAGACCAAGGCTCTCGCTGAGAAGGCACACGTCTACATGACTGCTGACGGTCGGATATCCATGGCCGGCTTGAACTGCGGTAATATTGACTACTTCGCTGAGAGCGTTTCAAAGGCTGTGAAGGGAGACCTTTAGACGTATTAGACATCCGTCGCCATGCTTATACATATAGACACCATCAATACAGTCAATAATTAAAAACGCCTTGTCAACTCAATCCAGTCTGCAATTCATCGATTCATCCCTTAGCTTCTGGTCGCCCCAAAGCTCATTATACAGGTTGCATTCGTGGCTATCTACGCAGATCATCTCCGTTACACAAGTGTACAACATGGTAGTTTTACCACAGGTGATACCGAAGCAAGTAAGAAAAGAGAAAAGCAAGGCGAGGCATAAGTGATACAAGTCTGGTAAGAGGTGAGCCAAGTCTACTTCTTCTTGGTAGCCTTCTCCGCAGCCTTGGTGACTGAGAACTTTGTTGAACAGCGGGAACGACAGGTCCAGCGAAAGACACTCACCCTTGCCACCCTTCTCGGTCTTCTCGACGGACTTGATGACACCGACGGCAACGGTCTGCCTCATATCACGGACGGCGAAACGACCGAGAGGAGGGTACTCGTTGTAGGACTCAACACACATGGGCTTGCTGGGGACAAGTTTGGCAATGCAAGCATCGCCAGACTTGACGAACTTGGGCCCTTGTTCAAGAACCTTCCCGCTTCGCCTGTCGATCTTCTCAATCAACTCGGCGAACTTACAGGCAATGTGGGCAGTGTGACAATCCAAGACGGGGGCGTAACCAGGACCGATCTGACCGGGGTGGTTGAGAATGATGACCTGGGCATTGAAGGAAGCGGCCTCCTTGGCAGGGTCGTTCTTGGAGTCAGAGGCGACGTTTCCACGGCGGATATCCTTGACCGAGACGTTCTTGACGTTGAAACCGACGTTGTCACCAGGTTGGCCTGACTCGAGCTGCTCGTGGTGCATTTCAACCGACTTCACCTCAGTGGTAACGTTAGATGGGGCGAAGTTGACGACCATTCCGGCCTTGATGATACCAGTCTCGACACGACCGACGGGCACCGTTCCGATACCACCAATCTTGTAGACATCCTGGAGAGGGAGACGGAGTGGCTTGTCGGAAGGGCGGGTGGGAGGTTCGATGGCATCGATGGCATCCAAAAGGGTCTTACCCTTGACACTGCCAGCCTTGGTGTCCCTGGTCCAGCCCTTGTACCAGGTCATGCTGGAGGTGATCGGTCAGAAAACTTAGTCACATGCGCGTGACCAGCAGGCGACTCACTTGGGGGACTCCTCCAACATGTTGTCTCCGTGCCATCCAGAGATGGGGACGAAGGCAACGGCCTTGGGGTTGTAACCAACCTTTTTGATAAAGTTGGAGGTTTCCTTGATGATTTCATTGAAACGCTCCTCGCTCCACTGCGCGTCAGGTAAGCCCCAGTTCGGTTTGCCGCGGTGTGGTACATACCTTGGTGGTGTCCATCTTGTTGACGGCTACGATGAGCTGCCTGACACCGAGGGTGAAAGCGAGCAAAGCGTGCTCTCGGGTCTGACCATCCTTGGAAATGCCAGCCTCGAATTCACCAGTACCAGCGGCAATGATGAGGATAGCACAATCAGCCTGGGAGGTACCAGTGATCATGTTCTTGATGAAATCTCGGTGTCCTGGGGCATCAATGACCTAGATTTCCTCCGGGTAAGAAACTGTAGTTGGAAGATGAACGAATGAAACCCACAGTAACCATGTATTTGGGAGTCTCAAACTTCCAGAGGGCGATATCGATGGTGATACCACGCTCACGCTCAGCCTTCAGTTTGTCCAAGACCCAGGCTACAGTCGAGCGTGGTTATCAGAGAGGCCAGGAACGACAGGGAGCGATAACCACGCACCATACTTGAAGGAGCCCTTGCCGAGCTCAGCAGCTTCCTTCTCAAACTTTTCAATGGTACGCTTATCGATACCACCACACTTGTAGATCAAGTGTCCGGTAGTGGTGGATTTTCCGGAATCGACATGTCCGATGACTACAGACATCAGACTAGGATCGACGATCTCAACAAAGCGCAGACGGAAACACACCGACAACGTTAACGTGGATCTTTTCCTTTCCCATTTTAAAGATCTGAGATAGAAAAACGTTAGCATCTGACCGATGAAGATGGGTGGTGAGGATGACCCTCGAGACAGATCTAAGCGATCTGCTCGACACCCAGAGATCACAGGGGGTTTCGCCATCGCCGTTGAGGGATATAGTGTGGAAGGACAGACTCACTTGAAGAAGAGAAAATAGTGATGGAAGGGTGAGATGAGGGTATGAGGAAGGAGAGCAGAGGACGAGTCAAGATCAAAATTTGTATCCCGCTGAGTAGGTGGGTCCACGTGGGAAACAACTTGATAGCTGATAACTACTACGCAACACAACACAGCGGCCGGGCACAGCGACACGGACATGTAGGGACAGTTTCTATAAGTTATATTATTCAAACGAATACCGGCGTAACTGTTACAGAATCCAGAATGGTGTGGGGTTACCTGTGGGATAAATTGTATAGTCTGATCACGGCATGACGACGATGCAAGTCACGGGAAGACTTACATGGTGTAATCTGCGTACTTGCGGGGATTACCAGCCTCCAGTACCTCTCAAGAAGCGTGAATCCAGTATTTTCTCGAACGTTGGCCGAGCAGCGACATCTAAGGCGAGGCATGCTTTGACCAGCGTGGCGACATCTCCAAGCGCCCCACCACCGTCTTCCTCCGCTCCCTCTTGTTCCTTACCATCGGCACAGTGATCATCCAGTGCCAACCTGGCATTGGAAAACGGCGAATCCAATCCTTCTTGAGCTTCCGCAGCGTTCAAGAACGGGCATTCCCCAACGACCATCACGTAGGCAACAACTCCAAATGCCCATACATCTTGTTCTTTGCCGAAGTAACGTTCACCTCGGAGGATTTCTGGGCCGGCGTAATCCAATCTAACAGATTCCATATCAGTCATCCGAAGAACGTGCTATACATGATGAAGAGTAGCTTACGTTCCACTGAACGTATCCCAGCCGCCCTTCTTGACCAGCCCAGAACTTCCGAAATCAATGAGCAGGCATCGGCCGCCTGGGCCGAGAATTACGTTCTCGTCCTTGATGTCTCGATGGACTGGACCAGGAACACTGTCAGCTGAGAGATTGGGTAGTGAATAAAAAATCACGGACCGATTCCCTGGGAGTGAAGGAAGTAAAGGGCATCGGCGATCTGACCAAGGTATGTCCTGACCATGTGCGGAGGGAGGCCATCTGGGTAACCTTCTACGAGTTCAAAGAGATCGGATGGGGGAGCCGGTTCCATGTCGATCAGGGTGATGCATGGCATAACAAGGTAATAGTAGTTGACATCTTCGAAAAAGTCTAGCAACGGGCAGATATTGGGGTGGCCCTTGACCTGGGATCCCTCTACCCAGTAGTCGTGGGGGTTCTCGGTTCCAGAATCCAGGAGTCGAGTGGGGTCCCATGGCCTGCGGGCTGGGAGTGTGTACGAGGTGGTGAAGATGGACGACATTACGTAAATTTCTATGGGTATCGTTCCGTACTTGGGATGTCGCTTCCAGCAGTCCGCAAGGATACGAGACTTGACGACTTGTTTAATGATTACGGGAGGCTGAGATCCGGCGGGTTAGACTGAAATTTTAGCCCCCCAAAAATTAAAAGCGGGCTTACTCCACATGTACCGTCGAGTTGCATCTCCCTCGCACGTTTCACGAGGCCGTATGCACCCCTGCCGATTTCTCGTTCGACTACAAATTCCGAGATGCTTCGTTCGGTGAGGAAAGAATTGGGCTCGCCGCCGGGGTTGGGTGCTCCGACGCTGGCAACACTGAGGAAGCTTGTGGCACTGTTTGTACGAACGAGTCTTTTTGTGGCAGGTGGGGGAGAGGGAGGCTCGACCTGAGCGATAGAAACTCTGCCCGCGATAAGAGAGACACGCTGTTGTGAAGATCGCCTACGGGCGCGGCGTGAAGAGGATGCTCGGGAGTTCCTGCGTGAAAGGGTAATAGTCGGGATCTCTGGAGAAGTCCTGCCGCTAATCGGGCTCAGGGGCCTGGATGAGATGGGAGACTCTATGGGTGAATGCGGGACTGAATCGGTGGTGAGATTTATAAGAGCATTATTGGATACAACCGACGAGCGTCGTGAGATCGCCGGTGATGAAGGATGGGACATTCGAGGAGAGGGAGGATTTGCAGAGCGTCTGATGGCTGGCGGGTCGGGAAAAAAAAACCGGTCTGAGTCGGAGTTGGATTGGTCGGGGGAAGGAGTGGTAAAGAAAAGTTGGGAAGTATCATAACCGTCGACGGTGGCCTCGGCGATTGCCTCCTTCTGCTTCGGCTTCCAGTCAAATCCGCGGCCTATCGAGGTGACCCCCCAGCTGTTTCCGACGCTGGCGGCCCGGTAGGGGAGGGTGCGGTTGGTAGGCCAGTCGTCATCGTCGAAGGAGAGGTCAACGGCGGAAAGGGGAGCATTGAGCATTATGCCTGGGGTGGAAGAAGAGTAAAAACTGGGTGATTAAGAAAGAGGGATGAAGAGATGGTTATTATACGAGGGGAGGAGAAAGAAGAGATGGAGAGTGGACAAGAAACAAGATGGCGGAGCAACCACTGCTGAAAAATATCTCCCCCCGAACCTGACACGGCCACTGTGGATAATTACGAGTACTGCCGACTGAATTTTGGAGCTTTCCAAAGATATCCAACCAGGATGCTCTACGGTACATAGTCTAGATACTTCGAGGTTGCATGCCTGGCTTCCGTGCTTTCCCCACACGGATTGACCGGTGCTGGCGGTTGCCTCCAGAGCCTCATTCAAAATATAATTCCCCGGCACCGATTCCCTAAGTCACCGGATCAGCGGTGTCCGGTGTCCCCCATTCTTCGGCGATTTGCCGGTATTCCCATCCGCGATACACTCCAACCCCCCACCCACGCTCGTAACCGTCAGGATCCCTTGAAACTGTGCGTACTCTTCACCCAACTGGCTCTGACGATGGATTGCGAGGCCGTCTCCGCGTCGATTGACACCAATATCTTACCTGTTTGGTGGCCGGAACCGCTGGATGCACCTCGAACCCATCGGATGGGCCCTCTATGAGAAAACATGGTCGTTGACGACTTTTACATAGAGCTTCATGGCGGCCACCATTAAAATCGTCAAGAAACGCACGACACGCTTCAAGTGTGTACATTAACTCCCGAGGCCGTTCTATCAATTGAATTTCGCTCTAGGCGTCACCAATCTGACCGCTACAAGAGTGTCAAGGAGAACTGGAGGAAGCCAAAGGGTATCGATAACAGGGTCCGCAGGCGGTTCAAGGGCCAAGCTGCCATGCCCAAGGTTCGTAAATGCTCCGATTCTGCCGTTTACTGGTCCCAACGTTACTGGTCAGATTGGATATGGCAGCAACAAGAAAGTCAGTCAGATGGTCAAATCTCTCGTCCAAACACGAACCTTACTTAAAATCTTAGACACGACACCTTCTTCCCAATGGTTTGAAGAAGTTCCTGGTCAATAACGTCCGTGAGGTTGACCTGCTGCTGATGCACAATGGCAAGTACGCCGCCGAGATCGCTCACAACGTGAGCAGCCGCAACCGGACTTTCATCTTGGAACGGTGGGTCTGCAAAGCCAAGCATTTTCAAGAGTCCATTAGGCTGATTTTTTGTTTCAGGGCCAAGGTCTTGGGTGTCAAAGTGACCAACCCAGCCGCTCGTCTGAGGTCAGAAGAGTAATTTGGAGGCTTACAGTTTACCGTTGTTTTCTACCGTCATGTATTGTCCCATAAGTGCCATGCAATGTTACCTGCATCCCAAGAGCTCCCGGCGGCCGAACTGGTGCTTGCTTCGATCACTTCTATCACAATCGATGAACGCCAGGTAGGTCCCCTCTGGCTCGGAACACGAAGAGAAGTGCTTTTGAACTTGAAAAAACAACAACAGAACCGCCACTCATGCAGACTCCTGGTATACGGGCAACGGTGCATCTCCTGACACGTCTCCGATCCGACTGAGCGATCGTTGACACAACTACAGGAGAGCAGCTGAGCCGTCAACTAGCTGGCTGGCTATCGGCCGTCAATCCGCAGCCCGGAGAGAACTACACACCGCCCATCACAGGATGTAAAGCGGTTATTGCTCCGTACGCTCCCATTCTGTTCCGGTTTTGCCCAATAACCAATCACCGAACATTAATCCAGCCACGCAGGATACTCGTATTCGGGGCCCGCAGCAGCCTGGGCGTATAGGAGCATTGATGCTTCTGGGATGTGAGTTTCACCCACTGTTTCATGAATGCGATTCGCTTGCTTATGAGTGATCTCAGAAAGCGGGTGTTCGTTCTCGGGCCGTCTCACCATGTTTATCTGAACGGTTGCGCGTTATCCAAATGCAAGACTTACGCGACCCCCATCGGGGACCTTCCCCTCGACCTGCAAAGTGGGTCTCATCTCTTCCGGTGGTTCGCGGTTCGATTAAGGAGTACGGTACACAGCCATCGCCGAATTGCGTGCGACGGGGAATTTTAGCGACATGGATATACAGACCGACGAAGATGAGCACAGCATTGAAATGCACTTGCCTTACGTACGCAAGGTATTTGAAGGGTGAGGACGCGATTCCGAGGTCAAGATTCGAGGTTGACCGTCCCAGTAGGCTGGATATATCCATCGTCCCTATCCTCGTCGGTGCGATAGATCGCGAGACGGAGGCTCGATTCGGAAAGGTCATCGCGCCGTTCCTTGCGAGGGAGGACACGTTTTGTGTCGTCTCCAGCGATTTTTGCCATTGGTGAGTTCGATGCCGACTCTTCCTGTCCCCCAGTATGACACCGCTCATGTCAGGGGGACACGATTCTCATATACGTACTACTATCCGCAACCAAAACCCGGCATCACGGACGCCATCCGTCTCTCTCGCGGTGGCCCACCACCTTCCGCAGACCACCCGATCCACCAATCGATTTCCGTTTTGGATCACGAAGCGATGGAAATACTGACTCTACCTCCATCGGAAGCCTCTCGAGCTCATAACGATTTCTCAGAATACCTTGTCAGGACGAAGAACACGATCTGCGGTCGTCACCCCATTGGGGTCCTCCTTGGTGCGCTGTCTGAGTTGGAGAATGGGGGTAGGCCTGCCGAGATCAAGTGGGTGAGGTATGAGCAGAGCAGCAAGTGTTTCGATATCAGGGATTCGAGCGTTAGCTATGCGAGTGCGTATGTCAAATTCTGATTGGATAAGCCAAAATGTAGTTTTACGCTGTGTATAGTAGAAGGACCACGTCGTTGTCCCGAATAACAGTATGCTTCTCTCGATGCATCCATGGGTAGTGGCCAAAGTTTCCTGAAGGGCTGTCATAGCCTCGCCTAGTCTCGCCTAGCTGGGAGGATTTTTCCAGATGCTCAGTTGTACTAATCGGAACACCGGCTGTACTGTGACCATTGGTCAATTCGGAGTGTTCTAGCATGTCACCGCCCCCAAACCCTGCACGCAGCCCCCTACCAATAGTAGGATCTATGCTATAAATTCCCTCAAAATCGGTGGAGTATGTGTGCACACCAGTCGGACATGTTTCTCCTCACATCTCTCCTGACCATCGCTCTCAGCTTGGCGTCGGTATCTTCGAAACCGACCCAAAACTGCCGCTGTACATCTGGATCGGCATGTTGGCCATCCGATTCTGAGTTCCAGACTCTTGCGTCAAAAGTCTCTCAGTCTCTGATCCATCCCGTTCCGCCTGCCACTCCGTGCTACAATTCTGCCGCAGGAAACTGCACCGATGTCCAAGCTAGCTGGGGTGACGGGGTCTGGCGTTCCGATCAACCCGGTGCTGCCGAATTCACCAACTACGAGACCTACACGTTCCCCAATGGAACGGTCCAAGGCTGTTATCTCAACACCACCCTCGGCTTTCCGTGTCAACAAGGAAACGTGCCAGTAATCGGCGTCGACGCCAGAACACCGGGTGATATCCAGGAAGCTGTCAAATTCGCCGCGAAGTACAATTTGCGTCTCGTGATCAAGAATACGGGGTGAGCTCGCTTCTTTGAGATTTGCCTTTTATCCGGATTTTGGGACGCCAACTGACGCGTGACGTCTTTTGCCAGACATGACTTGCTCGGAAGGAGTTCTGCCAGGGATTCGTTTTTGATATGGACTCACCATATAAAGGACATCACTTTCCACGATTCATTCTCTCCCACGGGTGCAACGGATTCAATCGCTTACGACAACGGTTTGTTTCCGACCTTTGAGAATATAATTTTCCCGCTGACCAGAATGCCACGTGATATCAGCGTTCACCTTCGGAGCCGGTGTCCAGTGGTTTGAGGCCTACGAAGCGGCAAAACAACACAATCGGGTCATCGTTGGAGGTTTTAGTGTAGGAGGTAGTATTGGTGCTGCCGGTGGCTGGGTTGCAGGTGGAGGTCACAGTGCAATCTCCCCAAATTATGGCCTCGGTACGCCAGACTTACAGT
>Ga0307514_10001358_pt1 | contig 30979 bp, 22 predicted proteins | sample 16_EM_MG_FD_203088 | JGI IMG/M metagenome (GOLD analysis project Ga0307514, IMG submission 203088) | Populus trichocarpa ectomycorrhiza microbial communities from riparian zone in the Pacific Northwest, United States - 16_EM | ecosystem: Host-associated > Plants > Roots > Unclassified | place... | reverse complement strand
CGGCAATTGATTCAGCAATTGGAATCTTGATTTCTATTGCAATAAAATATGAGTCAGCCTGCGATTGTGGATTTTCCAAAGCTCGTATCCCTACCATTCAATGCCTTAGCGAAGAGGTCCCTGTCTTCCGACACTTCCAAAGTCCTAATTGGTGTTCCGAGAACCTTTACCCCGTACCTGCATCATACCGTTACTTTAGCCCCCACATTACAAATTGCACATAAATGTCCGTACCTCTCAAAGACACCCATGTGTTCCAACTTGACACCACAGTTAAGGGCGGTTTGACCACCGAAAGTCAAAAGGATACCATCGGGCCTTTCCTTTTCAATGACATGGATAATGTACTCTGGGGTGACTGGAAGGTAGAAAACCTCGTCTGCAAGAAAATGACTGGTTTGGATAGTTGCAATGTTGGGGTTGAGAAGTAATGTGTGCACGTTGGCTTCTTTCAATGCTTTGATCGCTTGTGAACCTGTTGTTTCCTTACATTAAGCATGCGCTCCACCGCCAGTACCAGCTTGGAATGTCCACGCACCCGAGTAATCGAATTCTCCAGCTTGTCCAATACTCAAGCCTCCCGAACCAACTACCAACACCTTTTTCACATCGACCCGTTTGCCCTTGGCAGCTTCCAACACACCACTTGCAACATACGCCCCGGGTTGGTATTTGTTATCCTCGGTCAACCTAGCAAGGGAGGTGCTGAAAGTTCGGTAGGTGTTCAGCTGGTTTATCCGCTTGGCCTGTGACTGTGGGGTACTGAAAAGAGAGGAATTGGATCGTGGGAGGAGTTTGTGGAGGGAAGAAAGGGCCCTGGTAGAGGATGGTGGGCGAGCAAGGAGCGAGCGAGTGGTCGATGGAGATGATCGCAAAAGAACTCGAGAAATGTGCGCGGATGCCATTATGCAAGGCAAGCCTCTCGCCCAGCTGGCTTTGGCAATGAAAAGATGTTTTAGAGCGAGAAGCTATATATCCCAGTCCTGGTTGCTGCTGTTAGCTGTTTGGTTTGTATCAATTGCCAATTGGGCAAGCGGCGGGGTACCATAGGAAATTGATAAGAGCAAGGCAGAGCATATCCCGCCAACCACGATGAGAAGATGTGAACAACTTACCTCTTGCTATGGTGCCTTGCTATGGTGCCTTGCCAGGACCCTCACGGAGGAGAAAATATCGCCAAAGCCTACCAGGGAGTGAAGGGACGGGGAGAGGGTAGAGGGGGGCTTGCAATTGCTGTGGATATATGAATTTAACGTTATGAGTCTACACCATATCAACAGCAACAAAAATTTTGCCAAGTCTGGCATTCTCACCGGCCATGAAAATTGTTGCTTGTTTCTTCATCTGGACCAGGACTAGCTAGCATCATGGTGGGGGACCACTCGACTGATTGGTACCTTACCGCTTCCAAGTACCAATTGAAGTGTCGATTGCTGGTCATGACGATAGAACGAGACCATATGTACCCGCCTATGTTTACGTAGTGACTACTCGACCAGACTAGGTACATAAGTACTCACCTACTAGTAGGGAATATCGAGACTGGGGACTATACCTTTAATATGCTGAGTACATCTTAATTGCATTTGAATGTATCAGGAACCTGCTGTGGCGCTGCTTGCTTTCTCTTGCCGACAGCAAATTAAACGAGATATTGCTTTGTGGGCTCCTGCATCAATCGGGGGAGCCTGCTTTTCACGATGTTGAAAATTTTACCCAGGGAGCTGCATCCAACCTCGCCTGCCGGCGACCTGGACTTCACTTCACTGTATTAGGCTGCTATTGCCCAAACCGGATAGGTTTCTGCGGCAACATCGCCGAGGTCAAGATACCGCAAGTCAGATTGAATTTTGATGTGTACATACCTCCCTCTACTATTGTTAGAAGGACGGCGCTTTGTCAAACAATTACAAAATCTAAAAAGAGGTAGGGACTATAAATCGAGAGCACGCGCAGAAGACAAGCATAATCCAGCCTCATGATAGAAAACACCACCACCATTCTTTCATGTTACAATAAGCTCTGTTTTGTTTAGTCCAGTCCACCAAATCATCCTCCACATGGGGCCTCTAGAAACCCTTCCATTCAAACCCGTTGAGTCTTTAAATCACAATGGATAGTTCGTGCCTCGCTCCACTTCCTTCCACTCCCTCCAAACTGGGATAAAACGGAACCATGCAATCGGCACTTTGCACGTAGGCGTTGTTATATAGTCTCCAGTATGGGACTCTCACCTTCCTAGCAGGGTGGAATAACCCAGCCCAGACGTAGTTCATAACAAGCCCAGTCCCCACGGCCATCCTGATAGCATCAATTGCCTCCACTATTCTGTCTATCACGTGAGGGCTCGTTTCAAACAAGTTAGGATATAGCAGATTAAGCAAATGAATCATTGCATCCTCACACCCCAGACCTACAACACCAAGGGCGACATGCTTGACGACACTAGCGGCAGTTTGTCGGTGAACTTGATCCCGGTCGATGAGAGCGTCCTCTAGTAAAGGAGTAACCGCGTAGACATAGTCCTTCGCCATCTCTCCAATATACTCAAATAAGAACGACAATGATTTGAGGACACCATTCTGTACATTAAGTTCAGGAACCCGGTATTCGTTCATTAGGGCAGGTAGCACGGTGAACGGCGCACAAGTCTCGGCAACGATACCGATGGCAACTGCGGTACAGACTCGGGATTGGCGTTCTTGGACTCGAAGGTTGTTGAGGAGGGTAGCGAGAACATCTTGCGGTCCGATAGCCTTGGCAATAAAACCTGCAGAACGGTCAGTGGGATGGCTCACTATCAAATAAGACATGATGGGAGAACCTACCGAAAGTATTGTTGGCGGCTCGCCTAATACCCTTCTTATGTGCTTTCAACATATCCAGAAGTTCAAAGCATATTCTCATCCATTCTCTCGCACTTACAAACTCCGGACCTCTGTCCGCAATCCTCCCAACTAAATCGATTGTATTTTCTTGGACCTTCTCGTGCCTGTTCCTTAGAATTGGAGTCAATCGAGGAAGTAAGTCTTTGATGGGAGGTTGCATGCTTGCTATCCCCACAACTGTGACAATAGCTCTTAGCGCTCCTAAAATTGAACCTAGTACCTCAGGATACTCCTCCCCTAGGTACTCGTAGAGGACAACACCAAGCTTGCCCATCAATGCGTCCTCTCCACACTGTTTCATAACTATGGCAATTCGAGAGATGAGGTCCGCAGATTGCTGACGTACGGCTGAGGATTTGTTGTTGAGTCTCCAGAGAATTGTGGAAACAATCTGAGGTAAGTAGGGTTTGCATCTTGTGCCTAGGGCATTGACCACAGTACCAAACCCGTTCAACATAACTGCATCTTCCATGCTCTGTTCCTGGAAAGCGAACAATACACCGTCAACAAGCCTCTCCTCAAGACGCTCTCCAATGTCTGCTGCTCCCAACGCCGCCACTACCTTATCGATGGTCTCTAGTGTCATTTTCCGATAGGCTTCACTCTCATCCTTGAGATGATCCACCACCCTTTCAACAATCTCTCCACAACCAACCTTCTGTGCTAGATCAACGGTAGTTTCAACAACCTGTCTATAGTTTCGTTTGTCAAGTGCCATCCTCCTGACCCAAAAGCATTTGAAGAACTCAGGCAAAACGCTTTCCTTCAGATATGTAGCGGCAACACCTTCTGTCCCAGAACATTGAGAAATAACCTTCAAGACGACTTTCTTCATCTCCTCGTCCGGGCTCTGAAACTCTCGGAGAAGAATCTCCATAACCTGGTTTGTGTAGTAATTGGCATACTCCTCGTCCATAAGTGGAATGACATAACCGACCGCTTTTAGAAAACCAGTCAAGCCTTTGCCGCGCTGCTTCTTTGCCCCAGTCCAGAGGGGGTTCAAGATCGTATCAAACGATTCGATACCGTATGGACTAGCTGCTTCTGCTAATGCCGCAATCGCAAGGGACGTTTGCGTCCTAACTTTTGCCTGTTCATCTTCAAGATTAGGTCCAATACACTCCACGAGACCTTTCAAATGGGGTAAGATGGCACAACCCATAAGGATAGGAATCTGTTGCACAATCTTAACACCAGTATGCCTCGCCTGCCATGACTTTTTGCTTCGACACACTGCACGCAAGAATGGTAACAGCGCTGGGATACCGAGAGCCGATGCAACAACAGCAAAAGCTCTGGCAGTTGTGTTTCGGACATACTCATCCACATGGTCAATATCTGGCCTCATCGTGGAAATCATGTGAGCCAGACCTGCTGCTTTGGATAAATTGGAGATGATCTCTCTTCCCTCCACTCGAGCATAGTAATCTTGGTCAATGAGGAGTGGCTCAATGACGACAAGAATTTTGTGTACGTATGGCCGGACAAGGTCGTCGAGCTTGTACAGGATACGGTCAATAACTTTCACGAGAAGATGGCGTTCTTGATCTTCCAAGGTCTTCTCCATCAAAAGTGGGAGGATTTGATTGAACAGGGGTCCGGCACCAAATTGACGAGCATTATCCGTTAGTTGACGAAGTGCAGTTTTCCTCATGGGAGGCGTTCCATTCTTCACCTTCAACAGTAGCCGCATAATCTTCCTTTCCTTCAATTCCTCCACACTCATTGTGTTCTCATCTGACCCATCCACAAGTTTCCCGAAGTATGCCATATCCTCAGGCTTGAAGAACTGAAGATCCCCAACGCCAGGAATATCCGTGGGCAGCTGTTTACCAAGGACTCGGGCATTCTCAGGCTCTTGCATCATAAACCCGCCGTTCAAAGAAGCCATAGGAGCAGGAGTAGCCATGAGTTTCCGAGCGGGCGTCCTGATAGGTGCATAGCCTGGGGGTGGCTCAAGAATTTTGTATCCCTCCTTTGGAAGCATTTCGTCTAGCTCCTCATCTGAAAGTGGTGCATTTCTGTCGTGTTGCCCAAAGGACATGGGTAAAGATGGCATTTGTGCTGATGCAGATGAAGATGGGTGGATTGGGGTGACAAGGCCCTGTGCTCCAACTGGTGTAGCTGCAGTAAGCGCTGGTGCCATGTCCCATCGACTTCTTCGGGGCGTGGCTTCTACTCCTGCACCGGCAGCGCTTGGGGTAATCTGGTCCCATCGAGATTTCTTCTCTGTTGGCTTGGTGTCTTTTGCTGCCGACTCTTCGGTGGAGGCAACATCCCATCTTCGTTTGCGAGCTCTAGGTGCTGCCCCGTCCTCTTGCTTTACATCGCCGTCCGTTAATGTGGCCTTGTGTTCCCCCACATCTGTTTTGATGCCATCTGCCTTTTGCTTCTCTTCAATTTTCCGTCGTACCCGCTCCTCCTCCCTCTCTAATTCCTTCTCCTTCATGATATCCCGGTAGCTCTTCCCCTCACCCTCCCCATCCTCCTTGAATGCATCTGCTCTAGTTGGTTCCAGGGCTCTTGCAAACTTTCGCTTCTGGTAGTCTGTTTCTCTGTCTGCGATTCTGGAGCCCTTCGCTCGGGCGGCCATAGGATCGTTATCATCTTCCATCGAGGCAAACTCGTTCAAAATCTCCTTCGACGCGGTATACTGCCCAACCAATCTCCGCGATCCATCAGCATTGGGCATATCCTCGTCATCATTATCATCATCGTTAACGGCGATGGAGGTGTTATAACCTTCGAATTTGTTATCCGAGGATCTATCGTATAGGGCTGTATCGAAGCTTTCGGTCAATGATTGTTTTGTGGAGACACTCGCACGTAGATTAGCGGGATCGAATGTCTTAGACTTCTTTGCAGCATTGCGCTCTGCTTGAAGCTTCCGTATTTGCTCAAATTCCGCTATGTCTCTGTCAGTTTTCCCGCGAAGGGCAACCACGATGAGACGCGATTTTCAAGGAAAGCAGCACTCACAATCAGCCATGATTAAGTATAGTAGTCCAAGAAAACTAAAAAGGGTTCAATGAGAGAGAGAGAGCAACGAGGGCATACACATTCAAGTCAACAGCTACGCAAGGGCTTACTGACTCTGGGGCTGCGAAGATGATGATGCTTGCTCGGACCAGCGAAATCTGATTCGAGATGGAGGCCCAGATGCTGACAAAGCAGTGACCATGATATATCACGTGCCCATGTCTGTATCACTGCCTCATCCACATTCACGAGGACCAACAGTCAGGCATATACCCCAATTTTCTCTCCAGATCGATGTCCTTACCAACTCCAAGACGTCAGCGTGCCAGTGGTGCTTCAACAAATTTACCACTGGAAAGCCCTGCTTCGCCGAATTCACAACCATTCAGTAAAGCGGCTACACCAGCTGCAAAAAGTGGACTTCAGCATTTCTTAAGGCATCCTAGGAAAAACACTTTAAGTACCACAAGGTACCAAATAAACTCGCCCAAGCCCCCAAAAGATTCTAACATCCAGATTCAAGAATAGAACCCCCCGTATTGCCTTCCTCTGCCTTCACCATCTATTCAAACAAGCCCCCGGTCTTGACCTTGCCAGCTTCTCCGCTTGTAAAGACTTCACCATTTTCTGCGCTCCAGACAGAGCCCCAGAAGGATGCTCCCAAGCATTGTCAAACATACAAACTGTTTCCAAGCAGTAGCCCTCCGCCTCAAATCATCTCTCCGGTTTATGGTGTGAACGTTCTGCATAGAAATATTGAGTCTAAAGATTACCAAGTAGTGCTGCCACGCCTCCGGGACACTCAGAATTGTAGCAGCTTTAACAGTACACCACTGATGAGCACTGAGAAACATCCAAAGGTCGCCCACATGGGGAGAAACAACGGCATTGATGAGCATCCTCTCACAATATCCGACCCCCCCGCTAGGCAAAGAGATAAGGTGAAGGAAAAGAATGAAGACCATAAGAAGAGCACTAGGCATATAGGAAGGAGAGTATCTCAGCCACGTACATTTCACAAGGAGAATATCAACCACGTGCCCCCTTCAAGGCAAAACGAGAACAGACAAGGCCTGAAATTGGGACGCTGCCTCCGGATCAAATCTCAATCCCTGAGAAATAGGCCCCAGCTTCCTGTAAAGGCAATGGAAGCTAGCAGTGAAAGCCAGAAGAATACTGATTTAAGTACCACAGGAAGGTATTTTTAGCCCCAGCGTGAGTCAGTCTTGGGAGACACTGAATGATTGGGCGCACACTAGGAGAAATAAAGTCTCAAATAGCTTCAGCTTTTATAGGGCCAGAGGGTCCTAGCCACCGCACCACTCCACCGTTGACCCCTTAACATAGAAGGCCGAGGTTGTTAGGAACAAGTGGTGGCTTGCGTTTGTGGAACCTGTTTCCAGGATTGAAGACAAGCGCAGTGGTGGAGGCATAACCTCTGAACTCTGTGACGCTAGTCTCAGTATCTGGGTATACGGATGTATAAGCAAAATTTTTACTCTAAAAGGTAGCCTGCGCCAGCAAGGGCTGGCTCAATATGTATTTTGATGGCGAGGGTTCCGGGCTAAGCGCACCAGGGGTTTGTTGGTTTTGTATTTTGTAAACAGAAGCCCATGGCTCATTTGATAACATTAACGCTGATTAGATGTGGTTGTACTGAAAAGGAATCTATATCTGGTGAGAAAGTGCTACATATCGGGCTGGGCATGGTATCTGAATGCGATTAATGATTACTTAAAACAAAAAAAAAGAGAGCGTAGTCAAACATATCTGGAATACATTACCAGTCTTTAGCCTTCTCTAAAACCAACTTCACTGAATTTGACACATCCTGAGAACTTCCCCCACTCACGTCTTCCCAAATTTGAAAGGCCAGGTCAGCTGCTCCTCGTACCTCTACACCGCTTGCTCCGAGGTTCCTAGCACCGTACATGTGGCCTTTGATTTGACCAGCTAAATCAAGCTCCCCAGGCCCAACACCAAGTGCCAATGCCAAACATGTAACAAAACAGGCCAGTCCAGTTTCCCGCTCGTTTAGAATTGATACATCGGAGAGTAGATCTCCGTAAATTCTAGAGACAGCAAAATTGGAAAGATCGCCTCCAGACGAAACCGACATGTTATGCAAGAGAATTGGAGCGTGTTTTGGACTGTAGATTTTGGTAAAGAGTGCAAGCCCGCGGGTATAGTTGCTGACTGGGTCTCCGCCTCCACCAGTCCTGGGCGGTCGGAGATAAGGCCTCAGGGGAGGTACCCCATTGAGTCGAGAGAACAACGTTGCGTGTAACATAGCCCGCGATGTTGAACTAACAAAAAGCTGTTGCTGGCTTTTATGCAGCGATGAGAGGGCATTAATTGCCTGTAGATTCAGAGTGTCACAAGTACTTCAACTTAGCCTCTTGACACGGGGGCACTGAGCCAAAAGATTCTGAGAGGTGGTGGGTGTGTGGGCGCTTGGGTTTGGTGGACGCACTCGAGGGTATCCAAAAAGGACACTCATCTTCATCAACCCTTCCCGCAATCGCATTGCTATCAGCTCCAGGTGGGCAACCTCTTGTTCCATCTCTGGTGAGAGTTTGGGGCTATCTTGTGGTATCGGCGCTGGTTGTAGGTCTCCACCTTGCCGAGGCTCGTCTTGGGCTGGTACAGCACCAACAAGGTGTCCCCATAGCTGGCCGATGAAGTGTTGCCTTCCCACAGCTGTCAAAGTGATGGCGGTCAAGACGTACCAAAGGCTCGGGTCTGGGAAGTTGTGTGATAGGCGGGCCAGATCTAAGTTTGGGCATGTTGCTGCTGCTGCTGCCGTATGTACCCCTCTTGTTGATTGTCTGTTCAAAGCAATACCAAACCTCGGGCCAGCATCCATAACTGAGAGCAGGCCTGTTGGAGTGTATACAATTGGATTCTGGGTCAGGTTGTGGTATTTCCTCCTTCGGCGGTATAGAGAGCTCTTTAGGTGGTATCGTCGTAACGCTGGACTTGCTCTATTTCCAGTCAGGTCTCCGGGATCCTTTCCGGCACAAAATTGAGTGAACGAAGAGGCCCGGGCAGCGCGCCGTATGGACATGGAACACAGTCCGACGGTTAGCATGGCTGTTATGAAGTGCTCACCCTGTTGTGGACCCTGAGAGAATGGAATGTCTTGGCAGGGATTATGGTTTTCCCGCTTCAAGTTTGGTATGTTGTAAGTGATAAAGGGTATTCTATATATGTTACTCATCATGACGGCCAGAAAAGATCGTTAATGGCCCTACAAGGACCGAATACGAGTAATGAGTATTTTTTTCTTCCCCAAAAAAAAGAACTTGATTGAGGCTCAGGCGTCAGCGACCCACGCATACTCTGAGATATGAATTGCATCTAAGTGGGTGTCAATATGAAGTGAGACTGAAGTACTCTAGGTTTGCACGCGAAACCGGCTCGAAAAACCCGCCAAAGGTTCCCTTATAATCTTCTTGTTGCATATCACATCTACGAGCCTCACTTGCTTAGCGTGTCAATGTTAACGTCTTAACCCTCCTCCCCCAAGAGGAGAATAGTCTACCATCAGTCTACCATTGAGAATACATTGTATTGATGGAGTGTATGGGGCTCTATATCAACTCCACCCCACAGAATCTCAACTGGGTTCATGCACCAACACACAGGTTGACAGTTCCAGACAATACACTTCGACAACGTGGATGAGAGGCTCGGGAGTTATAGGTCCGACTAGGCAAAGTTCAATCCTGCATGATATATATATTAACTGCCCCTCAAAAACACCAGATATCAGCCAACCTAGCTATAGGTCCTGGTCACTAAAAATTTTTTTTTTGAGTCTATACGCCTTTCCCCCGAAGGGGGCCTTAGACTATGTGGTATACCCTGGTCACTAATACTGCCCTCGCAAGGCGTGCATATACAGAGAATCGACAGTACTGTTCGCTTTATGCAACCAATATATATTTCCTGAGTGGCGGCCACAACTGACAATAATTTACATCTATAATTCACAGCTTTTGCATTTGACTTTCCACGGCATGGAAGATGATCGGATTGCCGATCCTCTATGTCCGCCAATCTGGTTTCCCTAAAGCTACCAGTTACGTCTGAAAAAGCCCACCCAACCAGCAAAAAGTTGATGAACGACGCAGTGAGCAATATAGAAGTGCGACTAACTATACTTGTCTAGATTGTACCATATTCATCGCCCTCTGCACTTCTACTTGCTCCCTGCTCTGGGTCTTGCAGTGGCCCCAGGCCTGCGCACAGCAAATTCCGAACCGAGACCCGAAAGGCTTAAAGTAGTATAATCCGTCTCTATGCAACAATCAACTTGTTTACCATTCTTCTCACATACAATTGGGGCGTCCTTGGGGCAATCGGGCCACACTCTCCCCTGCGCAGATAAAACCTTGCTCACAACACTTCCTTTGCCGGATGTCTTTGGATGTGTAACACGCGCTATCTAGTGCGCAACAGATGGGAGGATTTTCTGCCCCACCAGCCGAGCAGAGAGTGTGCTGCTCAGGCGTGTACTAGTGATGCAGCGGTACCGAATATGACACTTCTGCTGCTTGGTGGTAGGGCTTACCAAGGTGCTACAGCAAGTCCGCCTCAACAGGTATAAGGCTTGGTGCCGGTGAGTCCTGTGGACAGCAGTTGGGAGCAGTGGGAGATTGAGATTGGATTCTGGAACAGGCGGTGGACTATGTGGTGGGATAAGCGAACTAGCGGAGGATGGGTAAGTAGAGGAATAGATAAAAACTGAGGAGGTTGCCACAATAGCAGGGCGTGCACATAGGTGGGTAAGAATATGGGGAAGAGGGAGAGAAATGTGGTCATGGATGTACACATGGTTGTAGTTCTTTGTGTGGTCTGAGGTAAGTCGCTAGAGTGTGGTGGAGGTGGTGAATGGGGTTGGTCGGTCTCCCTCGAGAGCAGAGCTGGGGGAACCGGGCGGACGGCAAACAAGAGTATATATCGAGAAGGATATGTCATGGATTACCTACCGCCGAAGTGTGGTTTGTAAGGTACCACTAGTGTAGGCACTGGTTAGGGCTCTGCCGAACAGGTTGCCTACCTAAATGAGAGGCCGTACACTCACTGCGGGTGGAGGGATTCCGCAGCTTGGTGATACAAACTGCAATCCTAACCAAAACTGGCACTCCAGCATGGCCCATGTACCAATACCACACCAGGGCGTCCGTAATGGGATGCGACTACCCGGCTGACGTATACAAGTACTATAAGTGCCACAATTGAGATCTATAGGTAGACTTGCCGGGTTTGAGCTCGTAGCCCCCAGCCCTGTAGGAGGCTCCGCCCCCAACCCTACACTAAACTACAAGGTAGGACATACGACTCGGGAGTGTTCAATTGGGAATATCATAGCATGGCCATGTCTATAAGAAGAGCACCGAGGCTTGTCAAGCCTTTCTGGCATAGCTATAACCAAGTAGGTACTGCTGTTTTCGTGCCCGTTTCTCTTGCACAAATCTGCCCCTCGAAAGTTCTACAACATGGGTTATACATAAATATGAATTAATTAGAAGACAGGTATCGACTCTGCAGAGCTTTTGGGCCGTTATTGTGTTTGGAAGGAAGAGTAATACTGAGAGCATAAACGTTATATATACGTGAATGGGGGGAAAACTCTGGAAACCTCGAATTATTCAGAACATGTTTAACCCCCTCCCATTCCACCTGGTCCCTACCCGGGATCGAGTTTATGCCAGGGAAAAGTATCTTGTTATGGGGCTATTCTAGCACTGGAACAAAGTGAACCTGTCAGGAAGAGAACATATGCCGAGTCGGATGCACAAATCATAGGGCCGAGTTCAGGGTAACCAATTACTGTTGCTCCATAATTCCTATCATTCTAAATTGTTAAGGAATCGTAAAGATACTCCGTAAATTGGATCTGTATGGTTACAAACCATTTCCTTATTTCCCAACAATTTCCTGATTTCAAAAGCATTTTCGAGCTCTTTTCCTACCTCCTACCTATTGTGGGCCAATCTGCTACCAGACTACCAACCTGCACCAAGCACCTACACACCCCCATGCTCTGCCTCTCCATCTACCCAAGGAGCCCCCCCGCGAGAACTTCGCGCGAAACCTCCAACCCCGTTGACAAAAAAAGGTTCTATGAATGGAGTGGTGCATATACACGTAATCGCTTCTGAACCACTAGCGCAAAGGTAATTCTGTGTGAAGTGATTGGCTGTAGGACTGTTTATTCTAATCCCCCAGAAATTCTCTAAAAATGGGGTGGACATGTCAAGGAAATGCTACTGTCGTGTTGTAGGCTTGCTCCCTTATTCGGAAATCATTTCAAAATAGATAGGGTGGAAGTTGGAAACTATAGTTAATACCTAGTCTGGTTGCAACTACCTACTACCTAATATTGTACAAAAAACTGGTACTGGGCGCTATCTACAGCTAGCCATCCACCCATGCAAACTATTTGATTATAATTGTCCTTGAAGCCTGTAGGTCGCCTAGAACCCAGAACTACTAGGTAGCGTATATACACATCTGACCCAGAATACGAACACTTAAATATCCATAAGAGCCTAGGCCTCACGAAGTAGATAGCTGATCCTCCTTTTACCCACTTGGGAAGTCTGCACACCGGAATTGTTTTTATTTGATAGCAGCCCCCAAGGCCCGTATATCGGACATATAATCCGAATCGGGAACTACCATTTAGGGAAACCACCAGTCTTGGCGCGCCTCGTTTAGTTAGTGGACTGCCCTATCCAGACACATTCTCCCAAATACAGTGCAACCACACGTAGGTTTCAACCAAATTCTCGCCTAGTAGAGAAGATCTTTCCCAGAATAGATTGTGCTAGTTGAACTGGGATACTAGGTAGTCTGGTTGGCACGGCCCTCCTCCGTAGCTGGCATACAAGACTGAGAGAATTGAGGGTACTAAATCCAAATATAAAGAGTGAAGGGCCAATAAAAACTTTTGGTATGGTCTTAGCACGACCCAAGACTGCAGAAGAAAATAAATGAAATCCACAACCGACATCACATGTACAACATACAATCACCTTCTTATGCAATCGACATTCAAAAGTTTAAATTACTTGAAATTCTCGCAACTTTACATTGATGTTTGAATCTCATCCCTGGGTTCCACCCTCACCATCACCAGTACCACACCCAGGTCTACACGTCTCCCCAACTGATAATTTCCTCTTCACCTCCTCCTCCCCCACCTCTCTCAGTAAGTCTCCCTCCAAAATCGTCTGTAGCTCCCTGAAATACCACCCCCAACCCACTGCAACCCCTAACACACCCAACACCACTCCTGCACAAATATCAACTCCCTCATGCATTAAATCCGCATACCTCGTCGCCGAGATCCAACACCGGCACAACCGTCGCCACCAACGCCAGGGCCGACCTTCCCCCTCCCCTGTCCATCCCCACCTTCCTCCTACTCCCCAAAACCCCAAATGTGTATGCAAGGTACAACGACAAATACCCCAATCCGGCAAACGCGCGATACTTGCATGCCCGCTGGGAAAGCTTCTCCAGCCATCTTGTAGCGTCCCACGGGAGACCTGTTTCACTCCAGACCCTCCAATAGCGGGTTTTGCTACGTCATTGTAGAATTCCGGCAGACCTCCCATGTAACAACTCGAGTTCCACTTCTACTACTAGTACTGCTGAGTCCATAGTGGGAGATTGTGTATTTGGATATTATCTCCACATCTTGGATTACGCCGCGACAGTGGCACCAGGAATCGAGTCGCTGTTTACCGATTACATTTTGAGGAGGCCGGTGACGAAGAGGGTTAACGCTAGGGAGAGTAAGAGGCCGAGGGTGCATGTATTTGCAAGGCGAAGTCTTAGGCGGTATGTGGCTCTGCTGATATTCATTCCTTGGTGATTAGGGGGTAGTGGTAGACGGACAACGAATACCATGAGGAAGGGGGTGAGCAGGAGTAGGGCTGCGAGAGAGGTGGTCATAATGATGGCGTACGGGACTGTTGAGGAGCCGTGGGGGTAGGGGAATATTGTGGGAGACCGGAGGCGGGGGAAGTGGTGTCATTAGAGGGTGGTGAGGAGGGGAAGAGGTAAGAGAGGAGACGAAGGGTCTGGTGGCGGGGAGGAGCCAGGAGCCGAGGGTGCTAGCTATGGTGAATACCTATTATTCTAAAGGAGGGAGGATAGTTAGATGATATTTTGTAAAAGTGACATTGTTGTAGTGTGGGTGGTGATCCTTGATACTCACACAAGAACAAACCAATCTAGTAACCTCACCGCCTCTGCAAATACCGTAATCCCACCCAACCTCGAGCTGTGCCCCATAGCGTTCCTAACTCTTTTGAAGAGCGAGCCGTCGTCGCCGTGGTTGAGTAGTCCCTCTTGTTTCTCACTCGACAATCACAGCAACCCCTCAAACAGAAATTCCACCCACACCCCACCCCTATATATGTGGGGTAGAAAGAATTCACGCCACCTTTCAACTGGTAAAATCCCACACTAAGCCGTTTTGTGGGACAGATGTAGGACTCCACTGTGGCCGATTGGCAGTGCATGTTAATCTGCGGAGGTGTGTGGAAATGGAGAGATTACTCTTTTTTCGAGAGGTCTTCCCCCTTGGACATGATCCGGCCAATGTGCCTCATTCCAGCCTTCCCCGCTCCACCTTGGCTGAAATCAAGCTTTTCCACTGTTTGCCAATCATTGGCTCTTGTACAGTGCATGTGGGGTATATACTAGTACAGCAGCATGCATAAATTACATGCTTTGCAGCACACAAAACTCGGATCTTCGCCATGGAGTGTGACTTTCAAGACAACAGCTACCAGCTGCAGGCGCCTTGCGCTGTAAATGCTTCGATACCTGGTATAGGCATGTAGATCTCGAACTCAGTTGCGGCTGTCGTCATGTTGCATGCTTGACTTCCCAAAAGGGGTGTGCCAATCAACTGATAAAGTCGGTGTTGAAGTAGCCACAGTGTTGGAGTACGTACCTAGTACGTTCAGTGCCAAGACCCACCGCGAGTAGGTATGACCTATTTGCTGCCACCAGCAGCTGCGAGGGCTGTTCAGGAGGAGATTGAAGTAGGGCTAAGTGCTACGGCCCCGAGTTTCTCGGAAGCTAATCTGGTTTCACAGTGACTGTACTGTACTAAGTAGGTACGACTACCTCACGGGTTACCCTCAACTTTCCGGCAATATCTGATTCTCCCGCCCACCCGCCATGGCTCGAAAACGCACTCGCAGCGCAAAAAACAAAACCTCTAGACACCGAGAAGAATCTGATAAGCGCAAGTATCGTCACGTGGCGGCACTCCCCAACGCTGAATTGTAGCTCTATCCTTTGCACTTAGTGGTCCGCGGGGTTGTGGTTAGTTCATATATGTATAACTTCAACCACAAAGACATACAGCACTGTACATTTAAGCCACCCGGGCTCTAAACAGGGCTAAGTATACAGTATATCTGACAACTTTTTAAGCACATATGTTAGTGTGAGGCTGCAGTAATTATTAATAATTCTCCGAAAAGAAGACTCTCGTGCAGCTTACCAACCAGATAATTTTCAACGGGCTGGCCAATGAATTCTGGTCTGCGAGCTGCATGCACGACAATAATGTAGCATAATGTGCTTACAGAGTACAACAACGTAGTCAGCTGACATACATAACGGCCCGTTTTGTGCTGCATGACCAAGTAACTACAGGAAAACTATTGAGCTTCTTACACCTCCGGTTACAATCAATGTGGGCTACTGTCTTTCACCAAAGTGCCGTGGTGACCGAGATATCAGTTGAGACAACTGTTGCATCCAGTTAGTGAGGCAGAATACAAAATTCGAATTGCCCCAGGTAATCCCACATATATTATGGTTTTCTACTCATACAGCGCCACCATGGTAACCCAAAACTCAAAACTCAAAAGTAACACCCATCCATCTGACGAACCCCCTCCTTACAGCGTCATAGCAAACTGGTATCCGGACCACAAACTCAGCACCATCATAGGATACTGCAACATCATCGAAATAACCCCCTTATACCTTCCCTGCCCAGTGCTGTTATGCGGAGAGTTCTTGTATCCAATACCATACAACACCCTCCCAACGATCCACGCAGCGCCCATAGCAGACATCGCAACGGGGTACTTTAATCCACCAACCAGCATGCTGCTGATAAAGATTGGGAACTGTTCAAGAAAGTTCTGATGAGCGCGCTGAGCGCAGTTGAAGGCGAACTTGGCAGGGTCCTTGGAGGCGTCTTCTTGGGTGGCATAGGCATTGGGGTAGTCGACCTTTGCGGCTCTGCGGGCAAAGGCTGTCATGAAAGAGTGGAAGGAGTTGAGGAGGATAGAGCCGGAGACAGTGGCGAGGACGTAGCTGTGTGGTGGAGAGTTAGTACTTGCGGCTTCTGAGGGAGGAGTGGATTGGGGTAGCCTCTTACCCATATTCTGGAGGAACGATGAGGGTAGCCATTTTTGCCTTTGCTAGTGCGTAGAGTGTAGTGAAGAAGCAGTTTATAGGTGTTGGTTTGGGTTTGTAATCGTAATTGCGAGTGATGCGGTAAAATTGGCTTGGTGTGTTGAACTGAAGTGGGTCTTGGGGATATATATATTGGCCTTAATGCCCTTTATTGCATAGCTCCCTCGAAAATCAATCTGTAGCCTGTCCACTTAGGGCGCCCTAAGGTTCCTCCGGAGGAACTCTTGCGCCAATTTACCGGGGTATATTGCTGGGGTGGAGACGGATACGGTAGCCAGGCTTCCGACTGCCATACCAGCATTAATAATCATAATAGGTGGCCATCCGGAGTTTGTGAACTCCGTAACGTCGTACAAGGGCTACAATTTAGCCATGCATACTTCTAAAGCCTGCAGGCTATGTACAGTACGCGCCAACTTGCTGAACAAACCGTCTATTGTCAATTTGTCAGCCAGTGAATTTCTCATCTCGGAGTAGGGACGATACGTGCACCGACTGCCAGAATTCCAAATAGAAAGCACGAGCAGTATATGATGCTCATTAGCATAAATCTAAAGGGTACTGTATACGTATGCAGGATTTTTTAGTTTCGGAGATGGTTTGTGGGGTATTTCGATCCCAGATAAAAAGTTAAAGCCATCTAAGCCACAGTCATTGAGACGGTCTGTGCCTGCAGTCTCGCGTGGCCGCAAACTAAACACAGCTATATGACCCTAGGGACCCGGATATCGGGGTGCAAGTTCACCCGCATAGCAACTCAACTCCAAAGTATCTACTTTTTTCTCCCTTATTTTGGCGTAGTTACGATTGGCCATTTATTTTTCCCTCGCCCTCAGCTGAAATGGTGGTGAGTACCAAGAATACACATTACGTGAAGGCCAACACCTCTCACAATGAGGAGAGGTAGATAGTGATACTGTATGTCCCACTGTAATTCTTGACGAAAGCCGTTGGTACCGATATCCCTAGCCTCGTTCCCTGGCAGCGCAACCAACGTTCAGAGACTGGAAACGAGGCTATATACGATATCCCAACGATTGTAGCGGAGTCTATCGGCTATATTACTGTTCTCGTGCCCAGACCGATTTATTTTTGTGTGTTCTACAAGAACATATATTATTACCACAATAGATTGCCACTTGCGCTGTGATTTCTCATGCGGAGATCTGGCCATTTATGGTGATAACTCGCTCCCCAGAAACGTTGGGACCAATTTCAGCTTTCCGAAAATAGCCTCTTCTGCGATCTGCGAAATCTATCCCAGTCGAAAGCGGTACACGTATGAATGGCTTGCACATACGGATATTGGATCTTATTTATCAGTCGCCGCATAGAGTACTAAATCTGCCACCAGTAATAGCGCAACTGTGCTCCGGGAGGTGCGAAGAATTGTCCAATCATCTCATGCAGATCTCCATCGAATCTCCTCATCGCCTCGCAAATGCATGTAATGATTGAGGGAACGCTCTTGGCTCCCAAAGAATTTCAACTGCAAGTCGTTGCTAGGCTACCGGTGCACGTGGTGAGGGTTGACCAGTGCCCTCGTCTGGTTGCCCCTGGCGAATGTAATGGCGTCAGGTTCCTGGACGGGATTGCACGTGCTTGGGTTTGTATCCGATCCAATGGTACTCGTTAAGTTGATTTATAGTTGTCGTAGCCGACTAAATAAATTCAAGTTCAAGATCAAATCAAGTTATATCCTCTTCCTGGGGACTTTTACTTGGAGTGAGCAATTTTTCTCGAGTTTGACAGGGTGACCCTGCTTTTAACCTTATCTTCGCAACCTGTTGAGACTGTAGCCAGACTAGGTATACGAGCGGCTGTTGTATCAGGATGTGTTTAAATAACACTCAAAACATCCTCTAGATATACAAGCGACTGCCAGGCGAAAAAAAAGCAGAAGCCACAGAAATTGGGTACAGCAGGAGCTATGCCTCGACTTAAACTCAAACCCGAACCCTTCGCCAGGTATCATCGTAAAGGGTTAGCTTACGTATATCTCCGCATGGAGTCTTACCGAATTTAGGCGACCAGCTAATCTCCACGATCCAGACGTGGCTGACGTTCACAACGCGTCCAATGAATCTGTTGTAGAGTTGACCAAGATCAAGGAAACCGGGCAATATGGAAGAAAGGTGTTGGCCAGTGGTACCGGTACCTTTTTGCCGTGCATGTTTGTCTCACTTGTTGTTGGATGCGCTATTCCGTGCTTTTCTTCCTCTGTACTCCGTATCTCTTCCCCTTTCGTATCAGTAAGGGTAGAGGCAAAGTAGGCGAGGTCTTGAATTCATCAAATCCCCCCAGCAGGTAAGTACCTTTGCATGATAAGAGAGATGATAGGTATGGCATAGTGAGATGAGTGGCCGGGGATCAGATCACTGGGAACGGTGAGAACCCCGCGAGACAAGCCAACATGTCAAGTACCAGTATCTTCTTGCTTAATGGCCCGTTCTGCCGTTTGTTCTGCTCTTGCTTCTTTCACCGCTGTTTCCCTGGCAAAGAGAGGATGTGATCAGTTTGTGGTTTCAAGAGCAGTCCTCCCCTCAACGATACAAATTTATTTTCCTGCGGCAGACAGGGTTGAGACAGGTTGAATCGACAAGGTTTGCCTTTTGGGGACGGAGGGCTTCGCGACGTCATTGGATACCTCTTTCGCTTCTTCAACGCTGTGATCGAGACACGAATCCATCTTTGTGTTTGGTGCCCTGCCTTCACACTTATCAACCCTATTATCTCTGTACTTGTGTGTGCATTTTTTTCACCTCAGCCTTGATGTTGGGAGCATCCTCTTGGATTCTATAGCACTTGGCATTCTAATATTCTCAGGCTATTGTCAAGACCTGATATACTGGTATTGCCTCTGTGTCTGAGGTACATTGGATCAGTTGATAGCTCGATTCAACTTGCAAAGGTATGTATGAACTCAGTCTCATTTTGCTCCGCTTTTGGTATATTTCCCACCTTCCCACCACGGCACAGCTCCCCGTGCAGTACAAAGAGTGTTTTAGCAGAATTGTGTGGAAGAGAGAGACACAGCGGGCAGATGCAGAAGCGGCAGCCCTGTCCCCGTGTGGCCTGGAGAAGCGGTGGTGGCTCTACATCATGGTGTTTGACTCGAGTTCTTTTAAGCTTTCCCCTCGCATTGAAGTTGGCACACGAGCTCACTTATTCCATACAGCCAATCCAGACCTGGCGGCAGCCAATTCTCTGTTCTCGTATCCAGAATACAGACTCTCTTTAAAGGGTAGAAGCAGGAGCCTTCAAAGTACAAGATAAGAGCAATAATACCCACAGCACCGTGGCTTCGACGCTCGCTTTCGTCAGACATTCTCACACTGCTTTTGGCCCCCGGCATTGGGTACAGTGGATACGGCATTCGTATTCGGCCCTGTCTCATCCCATTTCCGCCGGAATATAACCATAACGGAGGGAAAGTGAGGTGGGTGGGGCACAATCACCTTCGAATTTTATAAACAGCCAGAAGGGCTCCAGTTGGTTGTTAAAATGCCCAGTTTTCTATCCCGGGGCTTCTCCGCAAAGAAGGGGAAAGACTCTCAAAAAGTCTCAGAGAGCGTCAGCACCTCCATTCCATCAAGTCCTTCAAGATTCAGACTCCTCCCGTCGAGGAGTGCTTCCCGTCCACCGTCATCGTCGTCTGCAGTCGACGGAGGCTCCTCAAAAATGAGAGGTCTGCTGTCTCGAACGCCTCCTGCAACTAGGACTGGGAGTCGAGCTGGTGAAAATAGCCAAACTGCTGCAAGAAAGCAACTGTCACCATCAGATGGGGCTGTGGACGGAGGCGTGATTGGTTCCAGAGTTCACGATCGTCCCGTTTCACCTAAGAACAGCAAACCCAGCCAATTACCAGTGCCGATCAGAGGACACTCGCCACAGCGAGTCAACTCTCCACCGGGTCCCCAGCGTGGACCACCCCAGGCCAATCGACCAACATCCCCATTCCCGCCAAGTCGTACTTTCCAACAAGATTACCAGCAACAGCTCCGTAGATCTACAGCCTCTCCTTCAATTCCATCTCGGGGCCCTTCCCGCGGACCATCCCCATATCATGGACCATATCCCTCGCTACATATCCACAACCAGTGGCCTACATCCTTCAACCCAATCGATAACGCAGAGAACTTTAATATGGCGGATTTCTATTCTCGCCAAGGCACACCCATACTCAGAAACCCGTCGCGGAATTCCACTCGCGCTTATCCACGAAGTCAAAGTATGACAAGTGAGTCAGGTCATTCCCCAGAGGATTTTGTACCACCTTCTCCCCGTAGCCTGAAGGGCCCTCATTTAGATCCTGGTGAAAGAAGAAGGTATGGAAATACCCCGGCCAGTCGCCATCCCTGTGAAACACATAAATTGCTGAACCATGGTGGAACTTAGTTCTCACAATATGCGGAATAGTACTAACAACATAGATAGTGTGATGCTTGGGAATCGAGGACCGGGAGGGATGGGGATGGGGATGGGTATGGCGGGCATAGATGGAGGCTTGAATCCCAATATGGGTCCCGGGAATATGCAACGGAGAGGGGGAAACATACCCCCAATCCCACGAATTCCAAGTAAGTGCCCTATACAGAACTTATAGGAGGAGGGCAAAACAATTTACTAACTTCTACAGGCATGTACAAACCATCTGCACAATCTGTGCGTAACCAGAATCAAATGTTGAATTCAAACAACTATTCACAGTATCCTCCTGCATTTCGGAGTGGAAAGCCTAGGAATAACCAGGATCCCGACAGTCAGCGGTCTCCTCAATTTTCTGATTTTGAAGGGCCATCCCAGTACCCGGTGGGTCGAGGGCAGCCACCAAGGATGCAAAGTCCTAGACCCTTCCAACCACCCCATCGCCCTCACTCAGCTGGGCCAAGGGGCCCTGATATGAGGCCACCACCTCAAGACCGGCACGTTCCAAAGAAAATGAATGAGAATGTTACTGTTCATCCTAACCCAGAAATACCTCTTAGGCCAACTCCGGATAATTCATCCGCTACAGATAGTGTCAATCTTACCAGAAAACCTGACCCGCAACAGTCACAACAGCCCATGATACCTACTGCACTACCCACACCATCGCTGACACCAACGCCACCGTCTCGCTCAAATTCTAGTGAAGAGCGACAGAATAGTGATGTGGAGAATGTGCATGTTGAAGGCTTAGAAATATCTAACAGAAGCCGGCCTCCTTCGGAGGTGAATTTAGTACAAACTTATAAGCCCTGGCAAGAAAGTGGGCAAAACCATGGATACTTCCGCCGCCCCCCACCGTATCAAAGAATAGATCCACAACATAATACCTCTCCTCCTTCACCAATCTCCGCGCCTGAAACTCCTGTCACGGCATCTTCAGCTTCATCAACCCATGGTAATTCGAATCACGTGATTGCACAACAGATTCAATTATCTACCCCGATTATGCCCGGGCCAGTGAAGGAGATTTGCTATACCAAGGATATCAATCTGGTAATGGAGGAATGTATGATGGGTCACGGCAAGACAGGAAGAGACAGTGTAATGCGGAGAACGGCGAATTGGCAACACCGAGTGGGATGCATGATGTGCGGTGACTACGGAGGCCCAGGTGGGGAAAAGGTTGAATCAGGGCCTACTATGGCTGGAAAGCATTGGCTGTGGTTGTGTAGCTGGTGTGCATTGAGGGTTTGTGCAGACTGTCGATGTAGACTTGCGGAGGAAGAGGACCACCTCCGAGAAAAGGGAGGAAGTGTGGGCACTTTGAAAGTAAATCTCAAAGCCCTGAGGGAGAAGATTATAGAGGAAAAAAACCAAGAGCAAGAGCAACGTAGCACGGGTGCTGTCGAAGGATCCTTATTTGAGGAAACACCTAAAAAGTTGGTGAATGAAAGGATGGACACACAACAAGTGAGCAAGGAGGCCTTAAGAGCGGAGGTTGAGCTTCCACCAGTGAAAATAGAGGGCCAGAAAACACAGAATGTGCTTTCTAAAAAGGCCGACGTACTCTGGTACAATACTGCTCCTACGACGATAAGCCAACGTAGGGCGCAATCGCCGTCACCTTTCGCAGTTCAACACAACCGACCATCAGCGATGTCTATTAATACCACTGTGCTACCTTCACTTGCTGTGTCCACTAGCAGCGAAGAGAGTGTCAACTCCTTTGCCACTGCAGGCTCACATGTGGAATCGAGTGGCAGCCAGAAAGAAATCGGAGCAGTCGAAGTACACAAAGAGAAAATGGACTATCCCCCCAGAGTTTCCTCCAGGAATCTTGCCAGTGTCCCCAATAAAGAGCCAGTTTTACCATCTCTGCAAACTGCAGCCGAACTAAAGGAGGAGGAAACACCAGATACACCTAAGCCCTTACCAGTCCCGACTTCTACCAGGACTGGTACTAATGGTTCAACCAATACTACAATCATTGTGTCTTCTATAATTTCTCCCCCAAAGTCACCAGAGAGTCCTTCGCAGAAACCACTCCGAGGGAGTGCTACTGTTACTTCGACCGCCCCTCAGACAGCAGCCACAGATGCCCACAACATGGGTACAATGGCTTCAAGTGATACATTCGCCCAAGCCATTATGGGCGATTCTTCCCTCCGGGCAGTGGTATCACCAGAGATGCTGGCATTAATCACAGGTATTCCTGTTGCGCAACAACGTAAAGCAGCGACTGCAGCCTCTGAACCAACACCAGCTGTGCCAGCTAAGTCTCACTCACTTGCTCGGGATCTCACAGTAGCTTTTGCGCCCCCACCTGTTTCAACAAAATCACCACCTCCACCGAGACAGGCCACCGTTTCTCCTCCACCACAATCATCCTCCTCAGTGCTTCTATCCCCAATTGTTCAGGCCAAGCCGCCCCTCCCAACTATGCCCCCCACGCTACAAGCTCGGAATAACACTGTGAAGCGAAAGCCAGTCCCCCCTTCCCCCAGCTCAGCATCGACCGTGGAGAAGTTCCTCTTGCCACCGCTATCATTCGAGTCAGAGATCTCAAATGAAATAGATACTATATTTGGTACCCGCCAATACACGGCTCCAAAAACCCAAGCCACTCATGCTGAAGAGGTATATAAACAGGAGGCAGTTGAGTCATCACCCAAAGGAGGAAGGAGGTGGTATAGGGGTTTATTTGGTGGTAGGAAATAATTGCCATTTGGTTTATTGTCCGATCTGTTTTCAGTTAGAGAATACCCCAATGTGATGGGAGGAAAATCTGGTTCGGTATTTGTTTTCTTCAGGCGTTCATTTGATATATCTGTTACTTGTGGTTTCATTTGATACATTACTATGACGAATCTCCTTTGTTGAATCTGCACATACTATTGGTTTCATTTATTCACTATCACTTGCCTCGAGCTTTTCTGCCTCTCCTTACCTATGTCGAACTTTCTAGTGATAACTCCATCGCAACCTTTCCTTGGCTAGAACTTCTTCTATACACCACATCCAACCTGGACCCCATTCTCTCAGTGAGATACTTTCTTATCAACTTCATATACACACATCTATACTTCAAGTATAGATACTACCATCCATTTCTTTCAGTCCGATGGAGTTGGGAATCAGATGCTGGGCTGGGAGCTTAAATAGGGGGATAAATAGGAGTTATACATGGATGGAAGGATAGAGTAATAGTTATATTTACTACCTATCAGCCCTTGTGGGCCAACTTGAGGATATTTTGGCACCCACCAAATGTGCATTTCAAGTTTGATTCCACCCAGACTCATTGTGCATACCCCACAACATCTACCTAAGTACGCCCTCCACAAAAAGCCACGCTGATGGCCTCTGGAATAGTATAGGTAAAATAACAATATCTGTATATTCAATGGATACCCTAGGATATTTCCTGCTCTCATAGCGCTCCCTCTGCCTCTCTCCTTCATATATGAAAGTTATCTCCAGCTGATGTCATTTGGTACGTAACCTCCGTCCCAAACCGCCAGCCCCTAGGATTACCGCAACGAGCGTGCACCTACGGGGAAATCAAGGGCATACAAAAGGCCCCCATACCTGAGCAAAGGGAGACAGAAGTTGCGGGTACCATAGTAGAACGAAGAAAAGATGAGAGAGCACGGAAAACTATGAGATCAGAAAAGGAGATACGTAGCAAGCAAAAGTGTGTACAAAAGAATCTCCAAATCGCTTCAGTCCAGTTGCAGGAATCTATGGTGCACCAAAGTTCATCTCAGCCTCACCCCCTGTCGTTTCCACTTACCTCTCGCTCCGTAAGCTCTCCGTAAGCTTCTTTGATCATAGCTAATAATCTACTATATATCCCCTCAATAGGCACCCAAAAAAACAAACTTTAATTTGTACATCCCAGTCTCAAACTTTTAGGTTCCAAAAGGAGTTGCTGACTGTGTTTCTATAATTCCAACCAGATTGGCTTTGCCATTTGCAATTAAAAATGATGGGTATGACTAACCCTGACCGCTAATACTAACATTTTGGATTCAAGAACAGGTCTTCCATGCAAATGGGGTGGACAAGGACTATTTGAGGGTAACAACCCCCTTTCAAGTTGATAAAAAAATCCCGAGTCGAGTTTAAGATAGCCTAAATTCGTGTGTACACCTTCACCTCCTGCCCAGATTCTTCCGGTTCTCCCCTTAGAAAAAACGCCCACCACGTTTTGATAACTCTGGTTTTCTTTCTGATAGTGTGAGGCTATAATTAGTCGTTCGTTCTAACTTATTACTGGTACCCAAGCCATGGCAATCTCCCAGATGGGCACTGGGCTTCACTGGGCTGCTTCCCTAAATAACAGCTTCACACCAAATAAATTGCCCATTTATCTGCCCTCCCCTACTGCTTCGCTGCACCAGCCTGAATCCTTATAGGCTGCCCCAGGTACTAGGTAAAATCAATACTAAGCCAACTGTCAACTTTCTATCCACTACCTACATGTTTCAAACCTGGACTGTTTTTATGTGCCGTGGGTGTGCGTGTGATGTTACCACAAAAAACTGGTAAATATACCAATACTTATGGGACCGTACCGTACTATTCCGAGAGAACTATTCTAGATATAAATATTTGACAACCTGATTACTTATCTTCGAGGTTTACGTTCCTATTGTCATCCTACCAGCCTACCGTAGGCCTCAATATTTGATATTGAGTGCTATTCCCGTGTATAAAGGCCCATGAGCCTGGTAATGAATCTGCGGGTGCCAAAGCCTGTCCAGGTGGATTTAGAAATCTGCTGGTACGACACTCCTGTGCTGGTAGCACGAATATTTCGCTCCTCCCGATCTATGTATTGTATACGTTACCAGGATCCCGCGTCACACTTGTAAAGGGGCACCTCCGGGCACCGGCAGGCTTCACCCCCATCGGCCGAAATGAGGCCGAGGTTATTTTAAGCTTTGCCCAAGTGCAGGCCATACATTAGGTATCCATGGGGAGATGGGCCACACGCGAGAACAAGCTATTCCATGATCCGGGCCCACACGCTGTGCAACTCAAGGCGCCATGCAAATACCCGTCCCGCAACCTTCAATGTTGTTCAGGCCTAATATCGCGTAGGATGGGATTCGCTGTCATCCCGCGTACTTATTCCATCTCAACGATTGGCAGGGCCACTCACCGAGACAGAAGCTAATACGCAAAGCTACACTTCGATTGGGCTACAGACTTGTTTCCGGTGAGTAGTGCTATGGCTCTCGGGCAGTATGGTCAGCCCTCTGGAAGAGGATCTGGAGCAAGTTTCCCTGGGCACCTCTGGGTGCCTATCGTACTCGTGTATTTAGCTGTTAATACTATGGGCCCAGCTAACGAGTGAGTATATATTTCATCTCTTCCGCCATCTAGCCGAGAGTTTTGTGCACATTATCAGCGACCTACCTAAGCCCTCCAGCCTCAGCTCTCCAGCTTCGGACTTGCTCTTGACTTTGTCCCCGGGCTTTCAGCCGTTAGCACTGAAATTCTGATATTCGGTATAATCTAAGCACCGTAATGGTTCGCATCGATTACAACACCTCTGCCGCTCTGGTTGGAACTTCCAATGTGGCTTTGAAGTACAAGGAATTCCCATTCATAGGTAATAACCCCTAGCGGCGCGGTAGATAATAATGTACCTAGTATAAAGGTCGCATTATATTAGCTTCGTGTGACTTATTATAAGAATCTTAAGGCCCAGCGTCGGGCTTGGTGCCATTGATACCGTTTCTCGTGACCCAGACTTGCACGAGCCTTTCCTTTGCTAGGTATTACCAACCATCATGTGTAGGAAGGTGTAAGGGGTTTTTGGGTTTCGAGTGCAGATACTTTTCATGGGATACAGTGGAATGTAGCAGTCGTTAAAGCAGCAATGGGAACTGAAATCGGGGAAGTGAGAAAGAACAAACAAGCGTAGAGTGTGTCAACCCTGATGATTCGATGGAGGTGTGATATTGTTATCATGTTGCCCTAGGGCTGATCCTATGGCTTTTTTCCGACGAACTGTGTATCGAGCAATGAGAAGCGTGAAGTCTCATAAAAGAAAAACAGGGTTTCTTCGATTGTGTTCATCATTGCATTCCTGATATAGGCAATAAGCATAGTAATACAGGAATGCGGTCAACACATATAATAATAGGTATAGCACACTAAAAGAGAAAAGAACTCGACGCCAGCAAAACAGTACATATACGATATATCTAGTATGTAACCAGGCCCCCCAGGAAGGTATATGTATGTAAGGCTGCAGATAATATCAACTCCGGGAAAGAGATAAACCCCACCAATCCCAGGGGGGAGATGACCCAATAAAGGAAATAAGCAATAGACATACCTAATAACCAATTACCAATACGAGATAACCAAAAATAAGGTGATGACAACCAGACTATAGAGATGAGGAGAGAGGACATTATGCAACACGCTAGAAACATCAAAGCACAAAACAGTTGCCAGAGATAGGAGGCCTAACGTTGTTAGTGCTTCTAAGGGCTGAAAGGAAATTTTAATCAAGTTACGCCAGTAGTAGTGTGAGACTGTTGAACAAAATAGATGAGAAGAGTGTGGCATTCTAACATTGAAGGTTGGGCAAGCCAGTCGATGCAGGAGAGGTATCATGTGAAGACACATGTGCCCGGGGCGCTCAGGCCAGGTCACAAGATCCAGCAGGAGACAGATTCAGTGTGGTCGAGGCCGGCTAGTTCGGTTCGCCTCCATTCCATCTCTGGGCGGGTAAACCTATCCTGAAATGGAGACACCTTCCTGGCACTTTTGGGCCTAGCAGGCCGGCTCCCACTCACCTCAATGATCTCTTGTTCGTGACCGTTGAATGTCTGTATCCCCATGCTGACACTTCGGCTGAGACCATCCACCTGGAAATTGCTGTTGACACTCATTTGTGAGCTCACACTGTCCATACTACCTTCAGTGTGGACGCTTAGTCCTGTATCAGGCCTCCACCTAGCTAATGAGGTGGCTGTCCCCGAGCTAGTGCCCGCCTCTGCTGTTGAAGGCCTACTTGCCAGGACATTGATTCGTGCGAGCACATCGCTTGAGTCTCCTGCGCCAGAGCATGCCCCACAGTCTCCTGACAGTTTCTTGATATAAGAAGTCTTATTCGACCATCGCGAGACTGGGAATGACCTAAATTGTACACATGACGGGTGAGAGGTTGATGAGGCACCGCAGTCCTGTTCGAGGATGTAGTAGGTACATTTGCAAGACGGGTGGTGATTGATGGAAATCATACACATGTTGAATGCTGTGATTGAGGATCTTGTGCGGTTTGTTGGGAGTAACCTTGGTGAACTTGAGCGGTTCTTGACTGGATACGTGAATGGACGTCCAACCAAACCCGATGGTATAGCCCTCACACACACTGTAATAGCTACTCTAATCGTATTTTACAGCGTTCGCCCGGAACTGCTTCGATATTGTGGTGTACTGGATATGTTATCGTGATGCCTCGGTAGGCTTCCGCGTTCTGCGGAAGTCCAAAGGGTGTTGGTACGCCGACCTGGATACTGTCGAGTAGTAAAACTCGAGACCGGTTTGCAATGTTGACGGATCTCGGCAAAGAGTCTTTGCATTTCTGTTAGGACTTCGCGATGGAGATGAAAAAAACCCGGGGAATGAGAATGGTGATAAGTATGCAGTTAACTCATGACTCACCATGAAAACTTCCCCTGTTCCCGTATGTGCTGGAACACCGGAGTGACTGCAGTGGACGTGGACGTCGTAGGCTTTCCCCTTTGATTGCAGTTTTGATGCTCCCTAGACTAGATGCTCTGCTATCAAGTGAACTCGAAGTCTACCTCCGAACTCGAGTTACGAGAGAAAAAGGAAAATCTGGGAAATTAAAAAGGACGGGCAATGGCAACGGTTTATCTATCAGGGTATCGCGATCCAACCAATGAAAAGCGTCCACTGGCAACAATTCACGTGATTTTGGAGGCGTCTTAACCCGAGGAATGGAGCAATATATGTACTGTATATCAGAGAGTCATGATGATAGCTTATCGACCTGCAGCAAAACCTGTACTATATAGTAAATCAATATCGTCGCCGAGTTACTGAGATAAGGCGAAGTTGAGCAAAAACCACTCCCTAAGCAATTAAAGGGCCAATTACGCGATATACCACAGAAGGCGGGTGCGAATTAGAATGCTTTGGGTCTGGGCAGAGGAACGTCTTATGATTTTATTGTACGGAGTACTGTGCTGTACATAATATACCTTTGGGAGGGGGGGGAATCAAATACATCTAACTATTATTATTATTGCTCAACTGAATTAAGGTACCTCCACGTGACCGTAACTATGTGCCCGCCGCAAACTTTTATTCAGATAGGTTATGTAATATGTCAGCTGTATAGGAACAGCCCAATAATACGAAAATGAGGCTGACGATATAGTACCGGTACAGGTGAATTTGAGGAGGCTTGCAATGCAGTATGAGATGCGAATACAAGAGTGAATGATCTAGCAAGTACTGCATCCACTAGGGAACAAAGGTCTATGTCAGTTTTCAAGACATAGACCGAGCTCACGTTAAAGCCACTTATTTTTGACCTTGTATATCGAATTTCCTGCGTGAGCTCGGCCTATGTCTTGAAAAGCGACATGGACTGTTGTTCGCCAGTGGATGCGGTATTGTGTATTTATACATGATCTGGCACATGAAGAATTGAATATGCCAAATGCAAAGGAGATTGCTGATTGTAACTAGGATAGAATTAACCCAACAGATTAGGCATAAGGAAATTTGATGTGATATTTCAACAATCGTTATAGCAATAAAGATCTAAAAATCCAGGGTAGGTGGCTTTGTAGGTTTGTTTTTTTTGGGGGGGGAGTCTATACGTCTTTTCCCCGAAGGGATATGAGTTTTGTAGGTTACCTATGGAGTAGAGTAGTTCTAGCCACCAGCACACTCTGCCAAGCCGCGCCACCCCTACCCCTTTTGACAATATCACAGCTATAAACAATGTTACTGCCCCCTGTTGCATCAAATTTCCGCTCAGCAGCCTCCCGAGACGTCCCTCTCCTTGCTAGATCCTCTGTAACGTCAGCTATCCCAAGATCCACTCCCAAGGTTCTGCCTAAACCCACCGTCTTTACACCAACCAGCCAACCCAGTTGCTCCTCCGCCGACATGCCTCGTCTACTACAGAGACAAACCCTTCTGACGGTGGTTCTTTTAACCCGGGTACGAGTTAATTAGTTATTGATTGGTTTGGCAGGATCACACAATACGTTAGGTAACAAGGCGACCGCGCAGAAGAAGAGGGAGCGGCAGAAGGCCAGCAAGGCCAGCAAGGCCAGCAAATCCAACGAGGATATTCAGGCAGCACAGAAAAAGTCAAAAGACTCCAAATGGAATATTTCGTATTCGAGAATTACTATAAAACAAGCGGAGGAAAGACTAGTCATTCGACGAGATCAAGACGGTACCTATCCATATGCTAGTCAGTGAAAGGCTGGATGTCTCGATAAGGAGATGAAGGAAGCGGTTTACACGCATATTTTACAATATCTTAATATCAAAGGATATCCAACCGAGGCGAATCAATATTTCAAGGAGGAAAATGTTAGCGACTTGGTTCTGTACACAGTCGGCCCAATACTCGATGCTGTACGACATATGGGACGCAACATACGTTTGACTAGGGAGAAAGAAATCCCTTCGGTGAACGGTGAGATGGGCGGAAACGAGGAATTTGTTGTCATAGACCGGATTGCAATCGGGAGCGATAGGTTTGTGCTGATTATCGAGGCAAAGAGAGCATCTACTGGACAGGCAATGAAGCAGATAGTGTTATCATTGAAAGATGCAAGAGATAATACTGGAGGTGTTATCCACGGTTTAGAACACAGTGGCGAATGGTTTGTTACGACGGGAGCGAGTTTGTGATGACGGAGGAGTTTACGCTCTTGTTTGTCTATGAAGGATAACAAAGCGAAATGGATGGCGGAGAACTCAGCTATGGTTGACTACCTAGATGGTTGTCGCATTATGTAACGGAGGGATGGCTTGTGCAAAGATTGGTGGATTACTGGGTTAGGGTTGTTTTAATAGAAAGTTGTTATCCTTGCTAGCGTAGGATATTGGTCATTATCCAATCTGATAAAGGGTCCTTCGGGGGAAACGCGTATATATAGACTCAAAAAAAAAAAAAAAAAAAAAGGTTGGTTGAA
>Ga0307514_10001357_pt1 | contig 30985 bp, 40 predicted proteins | sample 16_EM_MG_FD_203088 | JGI IMG/M metagenome (GOLD analysis project Ga0307514, IMG submission 203088) | Populus trichocarpa ectomycorrhiza microbial communities from riparian zone in the Pacific Northwest, United States - 16_EM | ecosystem: Host-associated > Plants > Roots > Unclassified | place... | reverse complement strand
GACATGCCAGTGCCAAAGGTCTTCAAGAGATTTGCGTCTAAGAGCACGCTCAAGGCTGGCCGGGACACTACTACCGCCTCTGATGTCCCTGCGGACCACGAGAAGGACGCGTCGTCGAAGACTCTCGTAGTGGCTGCAGTGATCCCCACATACCCTGACAACCTAAAGGAGGCATGGGCCGCGGCACACAAGGAGTTGCCTAAGGCACAAGGAGTGGAAAAGTTCCTAAATCGCGTTGGTACGTCGATCACCGATGGTCCCACGTGTCTCTCGGCACTGAAGTTACCGCACAGAGGATGTCCAGAATAACTTGTCCCTTTCACCCGACGAAGAGACCGTGGTAGACACGCTAGTGGCGCCCGTGAAGGCCTTGTTAGACACTCCTCAGATCGCTGATGCCATACAGACGGGGGTCAACACATTCATGGAGGCCGTTCCGTCAATGATGAAGGCGCTGGATGAGGTGGCGAAGATCCATCCATTTATATCTGGTGCGTCCCACCCATTTAACGAGCAGACCAACTAGTACGATGAAGGACATCCACGCAGTGGCGGTCCTCGCGTTCAAGGCCGTTTACACACTCGAGTTGAAGCGTCGAGAGAACGATAGAAGGATTCTGGCGCTCTATACCGAGTACGTCGTGTGACTGTTATCAAGGGTCCGTTGAATCTTACCAATCCCAGGATGAAAGATATGATGGCGGTCCTTGTTCAGTGAGTCCCGCACCTTCCGTGATTTTGAACTCAGGCCGACTGTACTTCTGGTAGACTCAAAGACGTAACGGACGTTGCCAAGATTGCGCCTGACGGCCAAACCATCGAAGGTCGAATGCAGAACCTATGCACAGATGTCGCAGAAGATATCAAGAAGTGTGCTAACACCTGCGACGCCTATTTGAAGTTGGTCAGAATCTGATCTGTTTCGTTTGTACTGACACGATATTAGGAAGAAAATTCTCGTGAAGATCTTTGCCGGTCCGATCTGGGAAGGCAGACTTGTCGAATTCGTCGCGACTTTTACGAAGAGGCGGAAGGAATTCGAGTTTGCTCTGACCATTCACACCGCCGTCGGTGTTGATGAGGTGAACCTCAAGTTAGCCGCTGTCGATGAGAGGACGGCTGAGATGAACCAGAAGTGAGTGGTTCGACCTCGCCTCTACTAATGAATGGCTGACGCTTGGTGTAGGATGGAGGTGATGTTGCAGATGTTCCAAAAGTTACTCACCCCGGAACAAAAGAAACTCGCCGACATGATCGAGAAGAAAGGTGGAAATGCAGTTCTGGATAACGAGGGTGTCATGAAGGAACTCGCTGCCGTCGAAGCCTCGCTGTCTCCAACGAGCGGTCGACACGGTACTGATCGATTTGATCTTGCTGAAATCCAACACGAGATCAAGGACGATCCAACGGATGCCATCGACAAGAATGCAGAGTTCTTCAATCGTAAGTTTGACATGCAACGGAGGCAAATTGAGGAGGACATCGCACGTGCTGTCCGTCGAGAGGGCGATAGGATCATCACCGCTGTGACAGCAGGCCCACATGATCGAATTGTTGACCCAGTGCGTCTACCCCGCATTCGTCACGCACATCCGGATCAAAGCCTAATGTTTGAATAACATTCGTTCATAGGACCTCTACCAAATCTGGAAGGACATGGTGAGTGTCACCGTTCCTGACCGTTGTTGCGGAACACCGCGATGCTGAATTTGTTTAAGGGATGGCGCGGGAATGTGAAGGCGAGGCATTTCGTCATGGCATTGAAAGATTACTATATCGAAAAGGCCGCTGGAGAGTCTGCAGGCAGTTTGGTTGGAGCTGACAAGTGGGCTGTCAAGTATATCAATGTCAACCGTGCACGTACCATTTTGGAAGCGTTTGACGACGATGCGAGTGGCTTCGTGACCATCCAGGAAGTCAACAATTTTACTCGCGCACGGCCACTGGATTGGAGGTGAGTAATCGCAAATGTCCCCATCATTCGAAGGCTGAAATCGGTTGTAGCCTTCCCCATTGGCTAGCGTACTGGGCGATCGGTAAGGAGCGTATGTATCATTCAGTCGCAAACACTGACCGACTGACCCGAACCAGGCTGGCAGATGACTTGTACCAGCTACTGCGAGAAGATCGAGGAGATCTTCGACGCAATCATTAATCTCGCGGATCAGGTTCTACCCGAGAACCGAAAGGAAGTGAACGAGTACATATCTTATGTTTGGACTCACGTCACAGTGTGGGTGAGGTCTATCAAGAGGGAAAAAGGTACGGAAGAACTCAGGACCAAGTTTGAATCCCATGTCTCCGCGGAGGAGGCGAGGTTGCACCGGAACCTTGAGGACATCATGTACGACATCGACAGCTACGACACGGTCAAGCTCGTTGCAGGGAACGGTAGACCTGAAGCGGTGATGCCTCAACCTTCATTCCTTCGTTGCAATGTACTGATATCCGACTCGCAGTTCCTCTTCCCAATGTTGTACCTTGCACTGAAGCGAGACTTGGAAAGGATCAGTCTCGCCCGCAAACACGTCCTTTCTCACTTCGAGTTGTATGACGCCGTAGAAACGATCCTGTTCATCATTGACGCCGCCTGGTACCGGTTGGAAGATTTACAGGGTATGGAATTTGATATAAGGTACCATTCTCACCTTACCGAAGTCCTGCAGCCATCTACGAACAACAGAACCTTGATCCCAAGGAACAGTTCAAGGTCTTCGCGAAAGCACTGGTGTGTATTCTTACTGCCTCATAACCGCACAGCATTCACAGAACCTTAACAGTACCAAGGTGGCCACGAAAATGGATCAACCTTCCACGGTGATAAACTTCGGGAACTCCCTGATCCTATCCCAGCCAGGGATGAAATCATACCCGATCCGGATTCCATACCGTTAACCGTCTTGAATCACCCTCTTGGAAGTAAGCACGAGGTCGACTTCGGTGCATACGATGAGCAAGCTCCCGACCCTCCATCCGGGGATGGACCTGACGCCATGTGAGCATTCAATCCAACCTACTCTGATGATACTGACCGAATGCTATAGACTTGGAACATGGTATGGTTTCAAGTATACAGACGGAAGGCCCGCAGATTCCCTGATTACCCTAATTTTCACCCGAGGGGCGGACGAAAACTCTCTTGCCGCATCTGGAACACACTACCTGGGTGGATACCACAAAACCTTCACCGTCACGGGAAAGTCTGGCACCCCCGGGGAAGACGGAAAGGTTCCCGTGGAGCTGAAATTCGTCTACGTCGCCATCTGGGTCGATACAGAGTTGACGGGAAAGTTTGACCCTGAGGAGAAATCCCTCAGAGGTACTATAAAGTTCGGTACCGGCGGAGCCACTGGCGAGTTCGTGTTCAAGCGTAGCCCGGATTTCGTTCGATTTTACCCCTCGCCTTCGACCATCACCGCTCGCAAGAGGTGGGAATTCGTGACGATGGCGGTTTTGGATAAGATCAGAAGAGATTCTTGGTCACCCACGTATCTTCTCCAAAGGATCAAGGACGGGAAAAGATACATGGAACTATCCATCAGGTACAGTTACTACGGAAAGGAACTCAATGATAGCGAGACGAAGGAATATTATAACTTATATTCTTCGCTCCTTGCGGGAGACGCACGATTATATGCATCTCTAATAACGATCAAGGTGGCGGCTGTTCCGATTCAGTACGTTGAAAACGAACCATGAGTCCTCATCCCCCCTACTCACAAGCACCCTTCAAATGCAGTCCCATCCTGTGTGATGTCTGCAGGACCACCTTAGGCGGCGCGAGAGTTCTTTGCATGGATTGCCACGACAAGACCACCGTCGACCTCTGCTCAGAACCCGAATGTCTCAAAACCACCCTCACGATGACAAAGAGGAAGGATATGGCTGGTCCACACAGGCCGAATCATAGCATGCTCAAGGTCCACCGTATCCTCTTCAATAGAGATACCGGACGAGCGGAGAAGAATGCTAAGGAGGCTTTGAAGGTTGCTCGAGGGACCCTCGCAGATCTCAAAGCGCAGAAGGAGCCTATGCCACAGTGCGTTCATTGCAAGGAGACAGTATCCCAGCCTTGTTGGTACTGCGTGGATTGTACCAGTAAGTTCCAGAACATGAGTGTTGCCCCAATGGTCTCTTCCGTTAACGTTTGCCCCTGCAGAGAGGTTCATCTGTGACGACTGCGAGTACAAATGCCTCGCCTTCAACGACGTTCACACGAAGAAGCACATACTCGTCAGGGTCACCGAGAAGGTGGTCGAAGCGGTCGCCTCGACGGAGGATCGACTGCAAGCCGTCGAAGGACGGCTCGAGAAGATGGAAGCCCTACTTTCGAAACTCCTGGAAAGGGGTTCAGAGGGCTCTCCTGACGGAGCGCTCGCAAAGCCTGATATCCAGGCGGCGATCGAGGAGCTAGAAATTCCAGGGTTAGATGACAAAAAAACTACCTCTCTTACCACCACCAATAAACAATAAACAAATACGGATAATATTTACGAAAAAATATCGATGCGTCCGTCATTCTACCTCCTTTCCCTGACATTGATCCAAACCGCAAAGACAGTCAGGGCAGTAAAACCCCCGATGAAGGCGCAGAACACGAGAACATCGCGGTAGTAAGTGTCAGGCGAAAAGCCGAAGAGCTACAAAGCGGCGGTTGTCAAACAAACGGTTTCTATAATCCCGATCACGATCGACGACTCACAAGGTTCATGATGAGAGTGGCGGAAATGTTCACCGGAACTCCCTCCAAGGTATCCACGATCATTAGACCGGATCCGACCTCGTTCACGCACAGAGCTTCCAGGGTATACTTGAGAGGGCACAGCCATTGGAGCCAACGGAGCACAGGGGGTATGGTGCTGAGATGGACGAAGAAACCAGCGAACGTCATTTGGTACAGGGCAGAGAGCGCACTGATGAGGGTTGCGATCCCGCCATTTTCAAATACGATAGCCAACAAGAAGTTCTGCGAGTAAGGGGGAAAATCAGCTATGATCACCGGGTGTAAATATGTAGATCTTACCCAAAGCGTCATAACGAGGGTATATAGGACAATAATAAATAAGAATTTGAAGAAGTGCGCAGGGTCCTTCGCTAAACCCGCCATCCAATACGTGCTAGGTCGCTGGGTCAACCAAGGTTCTGGACCGGTGGAGAGCGACTTACATGGTGCTAACGATGATGTTCGGAATAATCCTCAACGGGATGACATCGAAGATGAACCTCGACAGTAACCATGCCGTGGGACTGTAGTAGCTGCTCGCCCTCTCCCTGAGAAAGAGGGGTCGGAGCTGCACTACATTGTACAGTGCGCTGAGAGTTGAGAACGCTATCAATGCACCCTAGATACACCCGTGGTGTCAGCCCGGTCATACTGTTTGACGAAAAATGAAGTTCCAACCAAGAAGAATAGACATCCAACCCTCGATTGGAACCCGGCAATGGTGATTCCGGTGTTGTAGTAGAGACCACCTACGAATGTCTCAGTTGGAGAACAAGGACGAAAAATATGAGCCGATCGGTCGGCTACTCACCGCAGAAGACGCCAAGCACCGCTGAGACCAACACGTGGGCAAGGAATAGCGATTTGTCCCTTCGTTCTAAGTTTAGCGCATCGTCATGGATCCCGTTGATAACACCCACCTGCATAGAATTTTCCACTCGCGCCCAGACAGGACTTCCAGTTGGGTTAGGAAAGTCGTGGCATACGAAGCACGACCGGAAGCGTTCCAGAGCTTGGGATGGGATGGCGGGTACCCCTTCTCTAACGAGACATTCTCATCTTCCGAATCCCGCGCTCGAGCACTCGAAGAAGCTCCGTTCTGGAATAAATGAGCGGGTGGGTCGCTGGCTACATCCAACAAGTGATCTGCAACATTGTATCCTTGAGGGTAAGCAATTCCTCGAGTTGTGAGCTCCTGTGATGGCGCGAAGCCTCCTGCGCCGTTATACAGGGTCCTTCCATGGGAGAGAACGAGGACCTTGTCGAACTTCTGGTACAACTGAGAATTTGGTTGATGAATGGAAGCGATGACAACCGTGGGGTGCTCTGGATCATGTGCGACGGAATGGAGTACACTCGCAACCCTGGAGGCGGAAACTGAGTCCAGACCTATAAAGGAGAGATTAGGGAGGTCGATACGCCGATCATAATTGAGAGAACCACTAACCGGAAGTAGGTTCGTCCAGGATGAGGATGTCGGGGAGAGCGACGAGCTCTAAACCGATACTGACTCTTCTCATCTCTCCTCCGCTTATGCCACGCTTCCCAGCATCTCCTATCCGGGTATTTTGGAGGCTTTGGATTCCTAACTTCTCCATGACGTCATGGACCAACGCGACTTTATCCGCCTCAGAGACCTTTTCCGGAAGTTTCAACCTGGCAGCAAAGAGCAGAGCTTCAAAGACGGTCAGTGTGGGGGGAAGTACGTCTTGCTGGGGAACGAAACCGATCCTTGGAGAAGATTCGGTTCCAGGGTGTGAAACCTTGCCGGTGACTACCCCACTCTTGGATTTCCTTGAAAAGATCTCAACGAGCGTCGTTTTCCCGGCACCTACGTCGTAGGGCTCGTCAGCTGCAGTGCCGGTAGGCGCGGGTCAGATACATACCACTCGGTCCGAGAATAGCCATCATCTGCCCTGGGTCGACGCGACCGGAGACGTTGTCCAAGATGACCTTATCGTCGGTGGCGGCTTGGTCATCTTTTTTATTTCTTCGGAACAGCCTAAAACCAGTACCTCTCCCAGGGATGACATAAGTGATATCATTCCATTCGAGGGGATACCCGCCTCGCTTTTCCAGCGAGTTTGACACGGCTTTTCTTGCTTTGCGCTGGGAAAGGCACCCCAAGAGGAGGAATAGCAGAGCAATAGCGATGAGACCACCAACGACAGCAAGCCCTACGATAACACCGGTGTCCAAGTTATGGCCCTCGCTCGTCGGGCCAGAGGTGGTAGAGTTTGATGATCCATCAATGACACTTTGCCTCACGCATTCGCCGAACGAACAAGAGCTCAGAGTAAGCCCATTCGCGCCAAACAACGACTTGAGAAGTGCTTGGCTGAACGAACATGCGGAACTTTTGTCGCAAGTGACGGAGATGGTACCATTAAGCCTGTTGATGACGGAAGTCAGGTTCATGGTGGGCGCCCCTCCGCAAAAATTGGTGTTAGGAATGCACGTGCACTTGAGACTTTGACATTCCCATGTGGAGGGGTTGGTATCAGTGATCGCCTGCGTGCAAGAATCCGCAGCACAGAAGAATTGTTCTTCGCCATCGTAGAAGAGCTGTGCGGCGATGGAGTTGGATGTTGGGAGAGAAGTCACATTGGGCATAGGAGAGAGTGCTGAGTCGAGGGTCCGTAAAATGTTGAGAGTAGTGGCGCCGGGGAAAAGCGATTGCAGCGTTGGATTCTATCGAGGCTAATCAGTCCGACCCCCGCGAAGATGAAACGAGCATGGATAAACTCAACGACAACTGAACAACTCATCTGCCCAGCCGCCCAAATTCTGGAAGCGGAGTTACAGACCAGCGTGTTGTTTTGACCAACGTCAGAGCCAGTCACACCATTGCTGCTGGTTGGGTTCTGGGAAGCATAACCACTCTGGCATGCAGCGCTAGACGTGCAAACGTTGCACCCAACACCCGACCATCCGTCTTGACATGGGCAACCTGCAGAGGTGAGATTTCCCGGGGCTGGAACTGTCTTGCGGCTGGAGCCCTGAAAGATTGTGCCTCCACAGGCGGGTAACGAACAGTCGCTCCCTCCGAAACCAGGAGGACAGAGACAAGTAGACCCTTGAGGGAGACCGTAATTTTGGCAGGACTGAGCGAACACCAAGGTGCTGCTGAAAAGCAGACCGAGGATGAGTTTTCGGGGTGTCATGGGGGATGGACGGAATCCCGGCGCCTCCGATCGAATCGTGGTCACGCAACTTTCCCGACGGTAAATAGGCGCGCATCTTGTGCTTTCTCTCCCGTCCGTGGTCGAGGACTTCTAAACAAACATGTTCGTGGACAGGGTAATTGTTTGGTTTTTCGCGACCTCAGCACCGAAGATTGACTGACTGGCACAGATTACTGGCTGGTTCTCACCAGCAACACCTCCGTCACCCTCCGCTACCGCGGCCTGTCCGTACGACGCGACGGACCCTAAGCAAAACCCACTGAACCCGCAAGGGCTAAAACCGTGAGCACCAAAATTGAGGGCTACGAAAGACATGATTTAAACTCTGAATCCGTTATAGATGTTGCGCCTGCCCAGACACGAAAAAGGCCAGGGACGCATGTTTCTTAAAGTATGACAGTTCCGAATCAGAGGACAAGTGCCGGGAGCTTGTCCAAAGCCACTTGGCGTGCATGCGTGGGCTTGGATTCAAGTTGTAGACGACGCTACAACGCGCGTATCATGGACTAATATTCCATCTATATCGTAACCCCCACTTCCCTGTTCGACCGCCGTGTGGGATCCTCGATCCCCTTCGACACTCAGTGCTCTCATGACCAAACTTTACAGTAATAAAGTTCCGCGCTCACCGATGGCCCCGCCTTACGCAACACCACAGTACCGACTCGCGTGCTTGTTATGCTCCAGACGATCCAAGGGCGTAAATATCCGTAAATTAGGACCATCGGCGGCCCCCATGTTTCGCCCGTTGGTCTTGGTTTGTTCGATTTGAATCACCGGATTTGATAAACTTCTCCCCCAGGAGCGATGGTTCCGACGAATTCGACCCGCGTCCCGTGCAGTAACCCTCTCAGGGAAGTGTTTTGTTCGTTCTGATCCAAGTGACAGGCAAATTCAAGCGCCCGTGGACCATGGTCATCCGTATTTTAGCGTCCGGATCCTGATCACCAACTTGCGGACGGTCAGTGAATATTTTTGGGGTCGGCGAGCGAAAACATTTGTTTTCGACCCATTCCTTTGGCTGGTGTCAGGCATAAGTTGTGAACACCAGTCCAGCCAATTTCTTCGGATAAGATGTGGGCAGAGTAGTCAAGAAGCACGATTTATGGGGACAGTTGGCACGAGCTCTACAATGCGGTCATCACGAAGGTCAACTACTTGGGCCAATGAGCTGGACCCATCGTTCAAACGATCACCGCAACGATCTCCGCCAAGTTTGTGAGTGCCCTGAAATATATGGACTTTGATTGACCTTTGTTTTCCCGGTCAGCCTTCGATGAAGCCGCTCGCCATCTGACCATCTATTTTAAATTCAAACCTCGGTCTTCGGCTTGGTTTCCCATCAGGCGCCGAACTTACAGACATTGTCCTGACGATTCATATCCGTCATCCGAGGGGTCAAACCACTCTATTATTTTTGGCGGTATCCGAGTAGTCGGTACTTAATTAGGTGGTTGACCACAGGACTTATCTTATTTCGGTCAACTCCTGACCCAGCTCCGGTTTCGACGCGACTAGGGTGGACTAGGACCCGACCGGCTCGCAGCGTGTGGTTGGAACGCATGGTGTACGCCGAACGTTGCGCGACGCTCGCCAATACCCAGGAATCAGAGATAAGTCGAAAGATAAGCTCGTTGCATTGCTCTAGTGGTGGTCGGCAGAAATACCAAAAAGGTGTGTGACGGTGTGAAATATTCGAGGGTTATTGTCCTCAGGTTTCAGATCAACACGAGGTTATTCCGGATCCACTGTCACAGGTTAGTGAAAGTTTAATCCCTCCTGTATCGGGGTTCGTGTCTACGCCTCACACCAAATACTTCGCAATCGTAGATTCCGTTCCGACGGCAATCTAATCCTTGGACCAAAAGATGTTGAAATATCAAATTGTGGACTGACAGACAAAAGGGAAGAACGCCTTAAGTATCCTCTGAAAAAATCCCTTTTTCCTACATATTCGACCTTGTCCCAACAACACTACTAGAATGGAGGTCGTTGGATGGTCATCTTCAGAAAAGCTTCAGGACTCTGATATGTTCCAAATTCCTCCCCGAGTCGAGAGTTGGGATGGTGCTGAGGATGAAGAGTCGAGGTACGCACTGGCTAGATCCCCGCTCCAATTACCCCTAACTCATAATCGCCTCGCCTCCCCCCCCCAGTCTGTACGCTGGTCCCTCGTCACTCTCATCCCCCAAACCCTCTTCTCCTCGCCCTGAGTCTGCTACTGTCCATCAGCGCCGTCTTAAGGATTCAGAGCACGTCCCTCGCCCACGCAATGCCTTTATCATCTTCCGCTGCGACTTCACCCATAAATACCTCGAAACCGGGGGCTCGGAGCGTTCCTGTGACTTGGAGAAGAGGTCTCTATCCAAGAGGGCCGGAGAAGCGTGGAGGAACGAGAAGCCTGAGACCAGAGAGTACTACAAGAAGCTAGCCGACCAGGAACGGGCCCGTCATCGCATCAACTACCCTGATTATCGTTTCCGTCCAAGGCGTCAGAAGTCTGCCGGACAGACTGGCGGTAAACGATCTCCTAAGAGGAAAACCGGTAGTCCCTGCGCAAAGAAAGCGGCTGGCCGCTCTTCCTCAGTATCTTCCGTCGAGTGCACCCAGGTCTCGCAAAACGACCCCCTTCAGATACAAACGATCACTGTCCCCACCTCTTCCTCCACGCTCTCGCAGCCCTACCTCTCTCGACAACCGACTCCTGACTTCCTTCATGGATACGGATCCACAACACCGACGTCCCCCTGTTCCCCTCTGAGTCCCGTCGATGATTTCTTGTATATGCCGCGACCCACCATCGCGGCAGGCGGTTCAGACTCACTTCTCTCTTACTCCACATATGACTCGCAAGTAAGCCGTTTATCTTATTTCTACTGCGGGCGTGGTTCTAACGGTCGTACTAGCTCTATGGATATCCCAAGGACCCTCTCGCACCCTTCTCGGAGGACTTCTCTTTGTTCGGCAAAACATACGCTACGCCCGACCCGATGCCGGTGTACGGTTACCCCCCTCTTGCCGTCGTTGCCTCTTCACTGGCGGGGTGGGACGGTCACTGTCAGGAGCAAAACGAGGGAATGATTTCGTTAACCCCTAAACCCACCCTCCTCCACGAATCGGACTTTATCAACCCCTTCACGTCACTCGCACTGTCCGATGGGACTATGAACTTCGTCAACATGTCCTTTGGATCGGACCTCGTGAGCTCCCAGTTTGACATGGACGCGTACCAAATGGGCTTGAGGGAATACGGTATCGCGCCTGCTGGCACCCATTAACGGCCACTGATGATTTACCATCATGACTTGCTTTCATGACTTCGCTTGTGTACTCACCAGTTTAATCTGTTTCACTGTTGTCTCTAGTTTCCTGCCCAGCACCACCTTGTGTAGTTGTAGTTTACGACTTACCTATGCTCTCGTTTTTTTTTTCGGCCCAGTTTCTATACTTTGGACACTATGTACTTCGCCGAAATCGAACGTCTTTTGATGTCCCGTGTGATGTAATAGGGGAGTTCTGGTTTGCTCGGCTAATGCCGTCGCCTCTGAATTCGCTCGGGGAACTGCGGTTCCATTCTTCCGTCCGACCCTTCCTCTCGTTCCTTCTACACTCGACGCTACCACATTGGGTTCTCTACCTGGGACGCCCACAACGACCCCATGCCCTCCATACCGAATGTTCCGCAGAACAATAGCGCAAATGACGCGTCGGGCTCGAGGCCACAGCCAAAATGGAGGGGAAGGCTACTCTCGTCCCTCACAACTATATCCCACGTGTCCGCACCCTTCATTACGACTTTTGTTCTGATCCACCTCTCCGCCCCCGCTATGGGGGTGGTGGGCGGAGGCTCTCTGTCATCAAAAGTCATGGTAAGTGCCGGGTTTCGACGATCCCCAATCTGGATATGATGTTGACCGCTCCTCACTAAGCTATTGGGCCGAGAGTATTACCAGACCTCATTCGGAGAGAAGTATCTCGTCCTTGCCCCGCTCGTCATCCATCCACTTGCAAGCATCGCTAAGCGACTGTTCAGTCCTGGCATTGGTTCCCAGAAACCCCGGTCACAGCCTCGGCCAATGACCAGCGTTTTGAGTTGGACTGGTTACTTAACCCTCTTAATGTTCCTGCCCGTCCACTACCTTACCCATCGCGTCTATCCCACGATTCCTGTCGCGCCTATCCATGCCTTCGGCCCCGCGGAATTGGATTACGAGTTTGTGAAGACGGGTTTACAAACGTGGCCCTTACGTTCTTGGCTTCTCTACATTGGGTTGGTGGGTTGTGTAGCCTTACATGCCGTTGAGGGTATCAGGATCATCACGGCGACCCAATTTGGAGAAGCCGTCGTTCCAAAGAACAAGCGGAAGCTCGTTTCATTTGTTATGGGCGTCCCTGCGTTGGCTGGACTGTTCTTCATCTCTCGAGAGACGGTTTGGGCCTTGACGTCGTCAGTGGAAAGCTATGTGGCTGCGTTTTCGAGATCTGTGGTTTATCGGATCTTGTGATACGCTCATGTGCCAGCTCGTTGGCAAGTATTTTGTATAATCAGTAGGTCATTACGAGATATAACGTTATCGACACCCCCGAACTTGGTCTATGCGATGTTTGGCTTATCTCCATGAACCCTCGAATGAATACACGACCTGTTCGAACACCGTTACGGTGCGACCCCGCGGGCTCCGTGGACTCGTTCCGCTTGCACCCGAGAGAGTGACGAAGGAAAAAATGGTGTTGACAGTTGGTGCTTCACGACGGATCGGTGGGAAGAGGCGGGAACCCTCGGGCCTCGGTGACCTGGGGATCCGAGGATGGTAATTTACCACCACTGCAGACCAAAAGCGCCGCTCGTATGTATCATTCACGACAAGTTCTTCACATCTCACTCGAGGGCATTCGGAATAGTAAGGGCGCGTATACTGCATCCAACGTTGAACCCATCATGGTTCGGCCGTCCTCGTCGGTGTGTGTAAATACCGCTATCCCCGCGAGCAAAGGACAGATACAGATGTATTCCAGTTGGATTTACGCGTCTGTGTTTTTCCTTGTACACTTCCCGCGTTTTTTGCCTGTGTGTCCAATCCCGACGGCGCATTAAAGAACCAATCCGGGGATTGCCGGAACCCGAGATTCGCCCGTGAACTATCCCTGCGTCAGAGAGCTGCCAGCCTGTCGCCGACTTGTTCACTCACTTCCACCTCAGTTCCCTACCGTTCCCGACTGGACTTTCGACACTGTCACTGCAATGTCACCCTCTGACGAACTCGAATACCTCAAGTCTTTGGTCAACCAGCTCAACGAGAAGATCGGGGCTTTAGAGGAGAAGGCCAAGTCAGTTGTAAAGTCAAAAACTCCCGCTCAGCAACTTAGGGCCATCTTGGTCGGTCCCCCTGGGTCCGGTTCGTCATAATTCTCGTGTTCCCGTGACACATACACTAAACGACGCGTGATTTTATTCAGGCAAGGGTACTCAAGCACCCCGTATCGCCGAGACCTACTGCGTATGTCACCTCGCCACTGGTGATATACTTCGAGAACAGGTCGCGAAGAAGACTGCTCTTGGTGTGGAGGCGAAGAAAATCATGGATGCCGGTGGGCTTGTCAGTGACGACATCATGGTTGGGATCATCAAAGACCAGTTGGAGAACAACAAGTCGTGTAAGAACGGGTATGTCGCATTTTCGTATGAAATTTTGAGACTCTATTACCCCACGTGCACGTACTGTACCTTGAATGTGTTATTCCATTCACGAGCTCCCACCTTTACCTGCCCTTATCCCTTTGAGAATATATGCGTCCCGGGGACACCCTGCTCACATAATTTTGAACCCTGTAGATTCGTGTTGGACGGTTTCCCACGTACCGTTCCTCAGGCAGAGAAACTTGATGCCATGCTCGAAGTTCGCAAGGAGAAGCTGGACACCGTTGCCCAGTTGTCGATCGCTGACCAACTGCTCATTTCTCGGATTACTGGGCGCTTGATCCATCCCGCTAGTGGACGCTCATACCATAGAGAGTTCAAGTCAGCACCATTCCCGCTTGAGAGGTTATTTTCCCTGACGCCTTAGCAATGCAGCCCGCCCAAGAAGTCCATGACCGATGACATAACCGGTGAACCGTTAATCCAACGGTCTGACGATAACGTCGATACGCTCCGTAAGCGATTGGTCACATTCCACACTCAGACCGGCCCGGTGGTCGAGTACTACAAGAAGAAGGGACTTTGGGTTGGAATAGACGCGGCCCAGTCACCGAGCGTTGTCTGGAGTGACCTCCAAAAGGCGTTTGCCGCGAAGAAGGCCTAGACACCAGTGTTACCTACCACTTCCCGCGGACATTCCCTGGCTCGAGGGGTGACTTATATATTTAATTACTGTCCTCTCATGCAATAGAAGAATGGCGACGGTCGGGGGTATCCGAATTGAACCGCTGAGTGAACGGTCCATCCTGATGGGGTTTCCTACGGGACGTGCGCTTGTGTCACTTTTAGGTACCTTACCTTCTTCGACAACCACCACCTCATTGGCTCGTTTTCCGACCGGCTGCCCTGCACCCATCACGACCACCCTGTTTCGAGAATAGAACGCAGACGACACTGTTGCAGCGCTTGCGAAATTGAATCACGTCCCTAAAGTCTTGAGAAACTCCTTCCCGACTCTACGCCGAGCGGGAGGGCTAGACGGATACCGTCATCTTTCCAACACTATGGTGTGCTTTTACGTCCAAATCGACATCGTGTCCCCTCCAGATTACCAGCTGGTGGCGACCCTGCAATTGAAGGGGTAAATCATAAAGGAGGCGGCCCCCGGTGTTACAAGGGGCTCCGTCTTACACACAAGCTGTGATAGGATAAATCAGATTTGCTCCATTCGCCCATCAACCTATAACCCAGCTTACAATCCTCGATCATCCGAAAGACATCCGCGGCCCATCCGCCATGCAGCCTCTATTCTCTCTATAAAACACACACGGGCGGTTGGCTTCTCTCTGTCTTAACCTCCAGGTGCCGCCCAATGTCTTCCTCTCCAGAACCCTCCACCCAATCCACCGCCCTCCCACGGAACAAAGCTTGTCTATGCTGCAGGTCAGTCTCCTCCTGTTTCTCATGATCGGTCTTCATCGCCGTCGGTCTGACGTGACGGATGCCGTTGCAGACGCAAGAAAATGGTATGGTCTCCCCTACGACGTCGGTCTCGACTACCATTGAGTCCCTATCCAGAAATGCGATGGTTCAAAGCCTATATGCACCCCGTGTTCGCGATCGAATCGAGACGAGTGTAAGTACACAGACAAGAGGCCGAGCAATAGAAAGCAGATCCTAGAGGGGAAGATATCCCGCCTCGAAGCTCGCCTCCGGGATTTGGAGTCTAACGGTCGCCAGCGCAGCAACTCTGACTCCGTCTCGTCCTCCTCCTCCTCTTACCTCACCCCTTCATCAACCACCTCTTCATTACGACCTCCGACTTGGGATGGTGTTGCGAGCCCTACATTCGAACCACCTGACGCCGTGACTCTACAACAATGTTCGTTGTGGACGTCTTCATCTTCCCCTTCAGTATACTCTACAGGTTTCGCCGCTTCATCACCCTCACCTTCTCTAGAAGAAACCAACTTCAGCTGGTTTAGTCCCGTGCCTAGTCTCGCGCAAGAAGCTGATGTGATAACAGAAGAAGAGTGCAATGAATTGTACGCCCCACGCGCTGTTCCCCATTCATAGTTATCATTGGCGCTGACGAGGTTTCACCAGGCTCAACATATGGCTCCAGTACCAATGGGGATTCATTATCGACCCCATCGCCTTCTACACCTCGCTATTTGATCCTGAATATTCCAAACGGCCACATCCTTCCCTCATTAACGCAATCTTGCTGATCGCCACTTGCCACCCGGGCGTCCTTCCATTTACAAGGGTCAAATCTGAATTCCTTCTTTCTCGGGCTCTGGTGGAGATACAGCTGGGTATCTCACAAGCGGATCGACTTTTGGACGTTATCCATGCATCTTGTCTGCTCTCGACATACTTCTACACCCAGAACCGCGTCCAGGAAGGGTACTACCACTCGACAGCCGCTGCACGGCTAATGATCACCCTGCAGTCCCATCTGCCCGATTATTCTTCGTCTGGGGGATCATACAGCGCCAACGATCGAATAGCGACCTTGGTACACGTGTTTGCTGTCGACAGGAGCTGGTCTGTTGTAACTGGGCTGCCACCTACTCTCAGAGATGAGGACTGTCTCGTGCCTTCCATGACGGAATCTTTGACTGGTTTTCCCATCGGCCCGTCGGTAGGTTTCTAACGCGCGCTGGGTTTTATTCAATAGTCACGTGTTGCCCCTAGGACATCGAGAAAGTTTGTAGTGCCAATGATCTACCGTTGGCAGATCGCACCTTTGATGCCATCGCCCTCCGGTTGAGTGCCTACGCATTGCACGAAACTAGTTATCGATTAGTGCCAACCGGTGCGAGATATTCCATTGTTTGTCCCGAGCTCCGTTCTGAACGAATTTTCACTGATAGACCAATCGGCTCGGAACCAAGAAGACATCTCCGCTTTGAGATCCTCAGTGGCGTTGTTTCACAAACACTTTCCTTCGTTCGTGCGATCCCGCGTGGGCTTGGAACCATTGAGTCTCGCTGATGCTCACATGGCCGCCATCCACACGTTCGTCAATGCATCGACGATCAACCTCGAGCGCAGTGCGATGACCAGAGGAGGCGAACCTTTCAAGAGATGCTTGATTGCCGTTAACTCAATCGTGAACGTCATCGAACAGTTGCAGGAGGAGGATTATCCTTCGTTGGATCCGTTGCTGAGTGTATGTGCACACCATGTGACCGCATCAAAACCCCGTTGCTGATTTCTTCCCCCCAATTCAGTCCTGTTGGGTTACTGCAGCTAATGTGTGCTTGTATGTAATTTCATCTTCCCGGCCCCCAGAGAATACAGATTTCGTGCAAAAATATGTGGATGTCCTTATTGGTGCCGTGCAACAACTTGCACGCCATTACCCCCTGGCTGGTGAGTGGATTCAACAAGGGTCTACATAGCAAAGTGCTCATGGTGGTGCCGTTCAACTAGACCTGCAAGCACGAAAGCTGTTATCAATTCATTCCAAATTACTCGCTTTACCTGGGCTTGATGTTCCTGCAATCACTACGCTACCTGTGACGTGATGGTTTTTGGGGTGGTTTTGTATTCGCCTGTATCCCATGCTTTCTCTGTATCGTATATTCATCCCCGCTGTAGGATTATAGGTAGCTTTGTATGCCCACTCGACATGGGAGGTAGAAATCACTTCCCTTCGTATCTTGGGCGATTATTAGCCTTGCAAGTTTTGCATTGTCAGCGTCAATGCCCGTTGGCAGATGGTCGGCCGGGTCGGGCCGATTTGGACGCCCACAATCTTGACTTTAGACCTGGCTCTTCAAACATTACGCTCGGCCCGTCTTTCCTCCTCCTCATGGGTTTCATCCGTCCAGCATATCCCGAAAAATGATTCACCGGCGCCACGACGTTGATGGGGGGCTGAGAAAACTTCTTATTCCCCGGTCATGGGGTCCGAGTCAGAAGCGTCCAATTTTAATCACGGCTGCCAGATTACAACCACGCCGCGACGCGACGCGACACGAACATTATCTTCGTGATTAGCGCCCGGTTGCTCACATCTTTCTTCCGAGCTATCAGCCACTCTGTTTCTGTTTGGTGGGTGAGTCTGACGGTGTTCGCTAGCGAAAAATTGTCGCGAATTTACCGTAGGGGTTATGGATTGTCATCAAGGAGGGTCCAAGGCTCACTGTAATTGGATTATAGTCCGGATAAAATTTCGATTATAATGCATGAAAATTTGCGACATCATTGTTTGACACACTGATGTTCCACCAAGACGCCTTCTGCTTTTCGTTCGCTCGCCAGAATCATCGGAGTGTGTAGAAACACATTCTCCGGTGCGCATTGCACGCGACCCGCACTACATTGATGCATATCCCGCTCCTCTTCCGTTTACGCGAGCGGTCTCGGTCATCACTTACCCGAAACCACTATCGGGAGCTCGAGGTTTTATCCTGTTTCAATTTACCATGCGATTCGACTGCTTGCGGTACTTGCAGGATCTTATTCCATTTTCGCTGAACCCCCTGCCGTTTTGCTTGTGGCAGCTCGCTCTTCTGGAGGCCTACCGACGTTAACGAGGTTAGGAAGCTACCGCCAAATGACACCAGCCAGCCAATCCCACTACTGATTCAAGTCCCGTCTTCGATCACCTCCCCGACCCCGGCGCAGGTTTCTTGATTCTAAACGGTATTGGCGTCGGTTATATTTGGGTCATGTGTGCGTTTCAAAAAGGTCCTGCACCTGTTTTTCTGTCCCTTTTGTTTGGAGTATTGCAATTCAAAACCTATAAAAGCTGAGGGACGTGGTGGGACCGGAAGCGCAGGCAAACAGAACTTGCACTTTCTCCCGGTCACGAACATGAAACTCGTCTTCGCCATCGCTCTCCTCGCCGCCCCATTCGCTGTTAGCGCCGACCGCATCACTTATGATAGAGTTTATAGCAATGGCTCACAGTCGCTTGCCACCGTTGCGTGCTCTGATGGAGACAATGGCATGCTGCGCAGGGGCTTCAAAACCTTCGAGGATCTGCCGACGTTCCCAGATATCGGTGGATCCTCCAAGATCGAGGGCTGGAACTCCTTCAACTGTGGTTCGCCCCATTTTACAGAATTTGACCTCGTGATGGACGCTCAGCACTCGTGGCTCACCCTCTAACAGGTAGTTGCTATAATGTCACCTATCAAGACCAGTGGGCCATAGTGACAGCGATTGATCATGTGGACGAAGGCTACAACTTTTCCAATGTCACCGTGAACAAGTTGACGTGGGCCGATTTCCGATCCTTCTCTCTAACTCGTTTGTTGACGCGTACCGCAGCAACGGCCAAGCTTATCGGTTGGGTGTAATCGATGGGACCGTCGAATTGATCGACAATTCCTACTGCTATGGGAAAGGGTGAACCGAGTGGGATCATTGACTCGTGCACTTCATTTTATACCCTACGATTTATCACCACGTACTGTTAGAACACCGTCTTTAACGATTTTCGTTCTCCACTTCCTTCCCGTGCACGTTGTGGAAAACATTCTTACTTTTGCACGATGCGATCGATGCACCGCGGGCAAAGAGTGAATTTTTTCCGCTGCCCCCGGTGATGACGGTGGTGTTCGGAACTTGCCGCACACGCATCTAACTTCTACTTCGACCATGGTCGAGATCACCGTTCGCAAGCGACCTCGCGCGGAGGCTGTGGTGACACAGCGGAAATTTTTCAAGAAAACCGCTCGTGGCAAAGTCATTAAGGGTACTTCTTCTATCCAGGAACACCGATGATTTTCTCACACCAACTGCAGTACTTCGCGAGCGTTACTTGCGCAATGACGTCGGCTGCGGTATTTCTGGTTGTAAAGCCTGTGTCCAATCTTCGGAAATCCTCCTTCCTTCTGGAGGATCGACCGAGAGCAAGTTATTTCTGGACGGCCATTTTGTTCTCCCTGATACCAACGTGTTCTTGGCTCAAGTATGTCGTTTTTCCGCCTCGCGGCGCTACTTGTTGCTCAACGGAGATCATACCTACTCAGATGGATCTGATGGAGTCGACTCTTTTCAATCCTCCGGTCATCTTGCTCCAGACAGTTCTGGAAGAGGTCCGCCATCGCTCGTTGCCTTTGTACAATCGCCTCAGGGCGTTGGTCAAATCTGACGATAAGCGCATCTGGGTGTTTTACAATGAATTTCATTCGTAAGCGCTCCATCGCGCTTGTTTCATGTCAATTCACGATACCCGAGGACAGCGAGACAGCGGTCGTTCGGGCACAAGATGAAAGCCCAAACGACCGAAATGATAGAGGTGTGTCTGCATGGCCTCCGTTCATTTCCCCCTCCCTCCGCACTGACAAGCGCGCCCTCGCCTCATGTGCCAGGAATAAGAAAGACCGCCGCATGGTATTCGTCGCACATCTCCTTGACTGATCCTAAAATACGAGGACAGCGCCCTAAACCAAAACCAACTGTCCTGTTATTAACCGACGATGTACAAAATCGCATGAAGGGGGAGAAGGACGGTATTAAGTGCTTATCCGGTAAAGCCTAGCTACTTCCATATGAAAGGGATGCTCAACTCCGTCAGTTAGGAGATATGTGGAGAGCTTTGGGGATAAATCCGGCCAGTTGCTGGACCTGTTGTCTGCAGAGGGAGGTGATATTGAACCTACCCGTGCCCAGAGCTCGTCAAAACAGGCACTCTATCCAGAGGTAGCTCTTACTCAAGCTTCGTCCGGGTTGTCGGCCCTAATCCTTAGTAGTACATCCCCCCCTCGGTCGTATTGGCTGGTGTAAAGAGTGGACAGCTCCATCAGGGCCACTTCAATGCCAGCCAGTACAATTATCTGGAGGTGCGTATCATTGAATGGTATCCCCTGAAATTACGTCCCAGCCTCTATGCAGGGCAGTGTGTCGGTTTCGGCGTTATCTCGCCCGGTCCTGCTGATTGGGAGAGAAAACATGAACCGAGCAGTTCACGGGGACGTGGTCGCAATTGAGATCTTCGACGAGAAGGATTGGAAGGTGCCTGTGGACCAAGTGATTGATCAAGAAGGTTCCCTGTTTTTTACTGGTTCATTCTCCGCATTCTGACGCCCGATCAGCCGCCCTAAAAAACGATGACGCCGAAGACTCCGAAGACGAAGGGGAAGATGAGATGCTTGTTCAAGAAAAGAAGGCATTGCATGAGGAGCGTGCGGCTGTCCCGACTAGTTCCTCGAAGCAACCGACCGGTCGTGTAGTTGGAATCATCAAACGAAATTGGAGGGCATACGTCTGTCACATAGACAGCACATCTTTGTCCTCGTCGCATGCGACCTCCTTGTCGCAACAGACGGTTTTTGCGACCCCCGTCTCCAGGCTCCTACCTCGCATCCGACTTCGCACCAGACAAGCCCCCACCCTCATAGGGCAGAAGATCCTCGTAACAATCGACAGATGGGACGCTACCTCCAGGTATCCGGAGGGTCACTTTGTTCGGGCTTTAGGCAAGGTCGAAAGCAAGGAAGCAGAACAAGAGAGTCTCCTTCTGGAGTTCGACGTTCCCTACAGGCCCTTTGGAAAGGCCGTCCTCGACTGCCTCCCTCCTGAAGGCGTTTCGTGGGTTGTTCCGACCAAGAGCCCCAACGATCCTGTATGGCGTGACAGGGAAGATTTAAGGGACCTCATCATTTGCAGCATTGATCCCCCAGGTTAATCTCACGACGTTGGATAGGGGAACCCCCGTGTCTAATGTATTCTCTGACCAGGGTGCCAGGATATCGACGATGCTTTACACGCAAAACGGTTACCAAATGGTAATATCGAGGCCGGCGTCCGTAAGTGTTCACCTGTCAATGGTGATGAAAAGATTGGGAACGTTATGGGTAGATATCGCTGACGTAACGCACTTCGTACACCCGGAGACCCCCATGGATACGGAGGCAGCGGCCAGGGGCACCACGGTCTATCTCGTGGATAAGCGCGTCGACATGTTGCCATCACTACTTGGCACGAATTTGTGTTCGTTACGGCCCTTTGTGGAGCGCCTTGCGTTCTCCGCCATCTGGGTCTGTTCGCTTCCCCTGGCTCCTAACCTGCCGCAATTAACGGGAGAAAATATACACCCAGGAATTGACACCAGATGCCGAGATCGTGAACGTGCGGTTCACGAAGTCTGTGATTTCTTCAAAATCCGCTTTCACGTATGAGGAAGCCCAAGCCAGGAAGGATGACAAGTAAGGCTTCATAATCTTGTGGAGGTATTCCAGCCTAATACAGCCCATTAGGGCGCGGAACGATGAGCTAACAGAAAGCATCCGGCTTCTTAACTTGCTCGCGCAGAAGCTCAAAGCTGGTCGTATGGCAGCTGGTGCCCTCAATCTCGCCTCTCCTGAAGTCAAAATACACCTAGAGAGTGCGGAGTCATCGGACCCTATAGATGTCGAACAGAAGAAACTGTTGGAGACAAACAGCTTGGTCGAAGAGTTCATGTTGCTCGCTAACATTAGTGTGGCTCAGAAGATCCAGGAAACCTTCCCGCAGACAGCAGTGCTCCGACGGCATTTACCTCCGCCTCAGACAAACTTTGAGAAGCTGCAAGATGTTCTACAGAAACGCAAGGGAATGACTCTGGACGTGTCGAGCTCTGGTGCGCTTGCAGCCTCACTGGACAAGTGCGAGGTATTACGGGTGTGCTTTTGTATCATCGCCGATTGTCACTAACACGCGGATAGGATCCTGAGCTACCTGCCTTCAATACCCTCGTGCGGATCATGGCAACAAGGTGTATGTTGTCGGCCGAGTACTTCTGTTCTGGGAGCGTTGCTCGGGACACGTTCGGTCACTACGGGTTGGCGAGCCCAATTTACACCCACTTCACCAGTCCCATCCGTCGATATGCAGGTAAGATGACACGATGGCCACCACTCGGTTCGTAAGGCTCATCCAACCTTCCAGATGTCTTGGTCCATCGTCAATTGGCAGCATCAATCGTATATTCTCCGCTTCATGCGACATTGCACTCCAAAGGACACGTAGAGCGGACACTTGATGTGATCAATCGCCGTCACCGGATGGCTCAGATGGCCGGCCGCGCCAGCGTCGAGTTCTACGTTGGACTGGCGTTGAAGGCGAAGGGACAGAAAACCATAGCTCGGGAAGAGGCCTTCGTCATCCGGACGTTCAAAAATGGTATCGGAGTGTTTGTCTCCAAGTACGTGTGACCCTCATCCAAATAAGCGTGAATTCAGCCTGACGAATCTGGACCATCCCTTCTGTAGACTTGGCATCGAGGGCCTTGTAATGTTCAAGGGAGAACCAAGATACGATGGTGAAAACTATAAGCTGACCGTCCCTTCTCCTGAGAACCAAGAAGTCACCATCGCGGTCTTTGACAAGGTCACCGTACAGATTGAAGTGGAGAAGGACAAAAATACGCAACGGGGTAAAGTAAGAATGACGTTGGTTGATCCGCCTGTAGCTCGTACCCTGTAAGATTGCTAGGTTACTATGATGATTGTTGTATCGGGGCACCTTTGTTCATGGTCCGGCCTTCGGTCACACTCGAGCGTGTATGCAGTCGACGCTACCGTCGCTGGGCACCGTCGGCCTTGGTAAGTCGCCAAAATCCGATCAATCGGCCAAACAATGGTACTACTAGGAATACATGGATGCGAAATAGGCTCGTCATAGGTACGTATACACACAGTGTTCGTGATACATCACGAGTCCGACCTTGGTCTCCTGAACGTCAATTTCCTTACAATTCCATCTTGCCCGGCCGTAACGATCGAAGAGCCGACGAAAAGATGCCCGTCTTTGATCTCGGTCACGTAGCCTGGAGGAAGCCAGCACACCCTTCTCGATTCGACATCCAACACCCATTCCAGATTCTCGTCGAGTGAATACGGGTGGAGTACTGGCAGGATCTCCTCGCCTGGGACTTCCCCGATCCCTTCGCCTGGGACTTCCTCAATCTCCTTGTCTATGACTTCCTCGATCTCAAAATGGGACCCAACAGGCTTTAGGGAGAAGGTTTTTCGGATGAAGTACTCCTCGTGACGGACCCCGGCGCGGGGTTGGCCTCCCGAGTTTGACATGGTGGTCCTTGGAATCGAGCGTGTCCCCGGAGTCAACCACGCCCTCGGTGTAACATCGAGCTTCTGGACGTGGAGCGAAGGAAGATTGGACGCAGTGGATGGAGTCGAGGCCGTCTGGACGTGGTGGTCCTCGTAATCGCTCCCTTCCTCATCCCAAGATGGAGTGTGGAACACTCGGTGTTCCTCGGTGTAGAACTGGTACGTTGAGGTGAACACAATCTTGCTAGGTGGCCTGCCTGTCCGGAAAAATGGGACGACGTTGATAACATCTCCAGTAGAAATTTCCCGGACACAGATTTCCCAATCTCCATCCCCACTCGGATCCTCACCCCCGCCGACTGTGATAAAGTATTCTCCATGGGGTGGCACCGCACCGAACAACAATGGCCGCAATAAACGTTGTTCCCATAGTGGAGTGGCCCCACCGTTTATATGACCTCTTAAGGCGTGGTCACGGTGGCGGGAGACGATGATTAGACGTTGAAGTTTCATGGAGGTGTGGAAGAGGGGAGTGAATAAGTCATCACGTTTATCAGGTTTGGTGTGATGATTAGCAATGATTCCCATGGTCTCCATAGCCAGTAGGGTGACAATCCCATGGTCTTTGGAAGAACCACAGATCAATCTGCCTTTTTGAGGATGGACGTGGACGATTTCTGGGTCCCGGTTGGACCTGGACAGTTGAGTGTATTCCGGCCCTAATAACCGGATAGATTCCCCGGAGCTTACCACCAGGTGACCACTTCGTAGATTGCCCATGGAATGGATCGTCCCGAGGTGACTCAGGTGGTGGTTCCATGCGTACGAAAATATATCGTAGGACAGGAGATCGCCATTATTCGCCGCACAGATTACTTGGGCTCCTTTGTCGGGGAAGGTAAGGCAAGAGACGTCGTGTGGGGTATGAGGCGACTCCCGCACTGCACCAGTCCGGATATCGATGATCCATATTCTATCCTTGGCTTCCTGGGCTGATAATACAGCCAACTTGTATTGACTCGCAGAAAAGGTGATCCTCCGAAAACTACCTCCCAAAGGACATGTATGCAGCGTCCTCCCGGTGGCCACATCTAGGATCACGATAAACCGCTCGAACGCCAAAGCGACGCGATCCTCGGGTTCCAACCAACAGATGCATATAACCGCTTGGTCCAAGGAATAAGAACCCCCACAACTGCTCTCCACTCCCCAGAACTCGAAAGTCCCATCGGAAGAGCTGATCCCAAGGTACTTTCCCATTGAGGAAACGGCGATATCGCTGATATCCGACATCATAGCCAAGTTGTGGATCATGCCTCCGGTCTGTGTGTCCCACGCCGTTATCTCGCGGGCTCGCTGGTGAGAAAAGAAGAGGATGGATCCATCCGGGGAGCTCTCGGCTTTCGTGACTTGTTGCGGAGGGTTTAACGACAGTCTGAGAACACCCGTGACTGCGTCGTACACGTTGACGGTATTGTCCTCGCATACGCCGACAATCCTTTCGCCTGCCACAGCCATGTGCGTGAAACTTCCCGAATCGGCCTTGATGGTCCTGAGAATTGGTCCCCAGGGGGTGGGAATACTCGAGGATGTCAGTTGTTGCGTGGTACAGTCTTTTTCCCAAGATGGATGGATCTTGTGAAACTGTGACCGTAGGATAGAGGTCTTTGGTGATAGAGGTAAAGCTGTGTGATATATGTGTTGGGCGGATAGCTGGATTGGTCGGAAGAAATGGAGGGTGAATCGAAGGCAATCGTTGGTCAGATCACGTAGGGAGCTATCCGCGACGCGGGCCTTTAGTTCGCTCGTTGTCAACGACTGGTCACGGATACTAGCTGTAACGAGTACCACTCACTTTACCCAGCCAGTCTAACAGGTGGTTCATCGAATGGATCACACCTTCCAAATGACCCTCGAGGCTCATAACTTCCATCCATGGAAATATGGCATGGTCAAAAAACAGGATCGTTGAGGCGATCAACTGGTTGCCGTATTCCCCGGATGATGTGGAGAACAAAAGATGCGTTGCCCAGTGCTTGCACGCGTAACGCAAGCCACTGCCAAACTTGTCCATCAGCAGTTGCTGGCGATCGAAGATGTCCTCGTTCATTACGAAGGGTGGTAGTCCGCAGGGGTTTATTTTGAGCGACTCTAGTACAAGATCTAGGCAGCTCAGGGCGATGTCTCCGTGACGTGTTGGGCAATCGACGTGAAACCTGAGATCTCGACATCGGTTGGGATCTTGCAGGAAATCCGGAAATGACTTGTGGAAAACGCGGATTTCCTTCGTGCTGTCAGTGGGCACAAGGATGACAGAGTGGAGGTATCGAAGCCTGGTGGAGATAACCGTGGAATCAATGTCGAGGAGCTGCGCCAACCCATCTCGAGACAGTGGATTGAGCGCCAGCACCACTACACTCAGGATACGCTTCAGGTCAACAAACACGGACTCCTCCTCGGTACCAGAGAACGCATCGCATAGAACTTGAGAGTAGAGCAAGTCGATGCCTGAAGCACCCTCGTGGCTTGTATCGTCCGCCTTGTTGACAATGAGCAGGAGACGTTCTCTGGGATCGTGATGTTCCGATTCGATGAACCTGGCCACGGTGGAGGCGAAAATGAACAATCCCGAAGATTTCTTGACAAGCGCCGCGATATCCTCATCCGACGGCCATACTTCCGGTAAGTCGACATCACTTCGCCACTTTGCAATTGAATTCAGCTTCTCTGTCAGGTACAGCCGAATATCACCCCCAACAGAAGTCTTCTCGACTTCGTGCAACAGGAAAACTTGTGTAAATGACTTCAAGAGGGGGAGGCGAAAGCCAGACCGAATCCGTGGCTCCGGTCGACCCGTGATGAAGAACTTCACCAGTGGCAATTTGCTGACGAGGCGACCGAGAACGGACAGGATTGCCGAGGCGGGTTGATCGTCGACGCACTCGTCCAGTGCATCGATGACGATGACGCAGGATATCCCTGTCGCAGAAAGCGGGTCCACGATCAGGTCCCTGAGCTGGGAGATGAGGGAGTTGTGGGCCACCGAGGGATCCCGTTTGATGACCTTGACGAGGTGGTCTCGAAATCGAGGATAGTGACAAGCGAGTTGATATGCGAGTGTGGGGAAGATGTTCTTGAGCTCCTTTCGGTCCAGGTAGTCGCGGGAACAGAAGAAGCTTGCGCCGAGAAGGTCGCGATCGCTGGCCAATTCTGAGAACGTCTGGGCGATGGTTGACTTGCCGGTTCCTGCCAACCCGTTGAGCCAGTACACGGGTTGGTCCCGAGTGTTCTGAGCCCAGCGCATGATACCATCGAGGATGGATTCTCGGGTTCCGCTGAGACACCGCTCGTGGTGTTCAGCTCGGTATCCGGCGTTGCGGACGGGATCCAGTTTGTCCAGGGTTTCGACGTCTGCGGCTTCCTGTTAGGAAAATGAGTGTTTTGACGACTGGTGGCCCTCCAGCAACGCTCACAGCGATACCCGCCGTGTTCTCGGCGATGTCCTTGGTAGCTTTGTCGGTGTTTCTTGATATTCTGTGGGCGTCCCTAGCAACTTCAAGGATGTCCTTAGTATTCTCGTATGTGCCTTGCTGAAGAGAGGTCTGACCGGGTGTCAGTAGCATCGAACTTTGCGTTTCAGACCACAGACCTGGTAATCCGTGATGGCTTGGGCTATGTCTTGGACAAAACCGTTGAGCGATCCGGCGTGATCCTCATTCCGCAAGAATCTCGATAGACCGCTTTGTTCGGAGAGCGGTTCCAATCTGTCGAGGACATCTATCAACCTCCTGCAATACCCTGCGTAAGCGGTGGTGAACTCCGGGACTGGGGCGCACAAACCTGCAAAACAGTTCCCTCCGTATACGTTCCGAATGGTCATTTTCTTTTAAAGGAGAACGGAGTACATCCGACAGTGACCACACCCTCTCTTCGATCTCTCCAATCTGCTTCATATTACCCACGGTTCGCTAGAGCGCAAACCGTCAGAATATCGGCTCTAATCACTGGGATAGGACTCACATCGTGGTTCCTGATCAAAAAAGAGAGTGCACCGACGACTGCCTTTAATGGCGGGAACACGTCTGAGGACTCTTTGGTGATTTCAATGGCCATTCTTGCCGTACTATATGCCGTTTGCCAGGCGGAATCTACAGCCCGATTAGAACTGGATTCCTGGCCAGTCACGTCGGGATGGGATGCGCGGGTTGCGCTCTGTTCATCCGAGAGTGTAGGATAGCTTTGGTTTAGAGATGAGGGTCCGATGGAAAATGTGGCGGCGGTTGGCGGGGTCTTTACATTCCCGCGACGTAGAGCGGAAAGCTTTTTACGGATGGAAGAATCGGGTGGGGGTTTGGGGATGGATGTTGGAGGTGGTGTCGCCCAAGTTGGTGTCTTTGCACGCGATTTTCCTTGCGAACGAACCATGGTTGGGGTGGGATGAAGGCAACAAACGATAGACGCTTAGTTTAATTCAACCAAGTATCAGAATAAAAACACTCAACACAGACTCCAGGCCGCAAGGGTAAGGGTAGCTCAGAGGCATCTCCCCGTCTCTGAACTTGAGGCTGGATTCCACCCTGGAGTTTTCTTCTCGAACAAGGTTCCCCAGTCTATCAGGAGACTTGCGCCAGCGTTGACGTTGTGGTACAAAGCATAACCGAGCGGTGATCATCGATTGAATTTCATGGCAAACCTGGTCATTCCGACCCACGGTCTTCCTACGTAGCATCACCAAATGATTCTACTCTCGGGGGATCCGTGAACGCGAGCTGAAGACAGCGGGAGGCGTCGATTTTCCACCACCTTCAATCACTCAGTACTCAGCGCTCAGCACACAGTGGTGGACGCGCATCCGCGGTCCGAGCCTTCCATCTCCACTAGGGACATATTTATCTTTTGGTACCCCCCAGGTCGACGAAATGACGGCTAGAACTCGAGCAATACTTTCGGAACAGTTCGCCCCCGTCAGCCGTCTCCCTCCACAAGTCCTTGGTTTAACTCCCCTCTCCCTACGTTCAAAACGTGATCTTGTTAACGCCACCGCGGTCTGTCGATACCGGCACAACACCCTGCTGTCCTCTTCCGGAAGCCGGAGTCCTCTTCGCGAACATATCTTCCGTGGGTTTCTTGATAATTAGACCCTCGACACCCTGCCGGAAAGTAGAGAAACTCAAACTTCCTACGCAACCCTCAAAACCTTCATCTCGTATGGAAGAGTACTCGATTGGGAGGTTCTCGGGCGCGTAAAGCGGTTGCGGGTTTTTGTGGGTTGCACTCCAATGACTCCCATCCTGATCGTGATATTCTCATCGACGATATCGACATACACGCAAGACGGTTATTAAATGGTCATATCGAGGCCGGTCTCCGTAAGTGTTCGAGCGTAGATTGTAATGAAGAGACTGAGAACGCTATGACTAGATATCGCTGGAGTATCGCAGTTCGTGAGCCCGATCCACACCCACTGCACTAGTCCCATCCGTCGACATGCAGCTGAGACGATACGATACCCGTCACTCGCCTTGTAAGGCTCACCCAACCTTTCGGGTGTCCTGGCCCATCGTCAGTTGACAGCATCTATCGGGTACTCTCCGCTTCATACAACCTTGCACTCCAAGGATATATAGATCGGGCGCTTGATTTGGCTGATCGTCGTCACCGGATGGCTCAGATAACCGGCTGCGCCAGCATCGAGTTCTACGTTAGATTGGCATTGAGGGCGCGGGGGGAGAAAAGAAGAGGCCTTTGTCATCCGGGAGTTCAAGATCCCCATCCAAACAGGTATGAATCCAACCTGACGGATCCGGACCATCCCTTTTGTAGACTTTGTGTCAAAGGTCTTGTCATGTTCGAGGGAGAACCGAAACGCAATGGCGAAAACTACACGTTGACCGTCTCTTCCCCTGAGAACCAAGAGGTCGCATCGCAGTCTTTGACAAAGCACCGTGCAGACCGAAGTGGAGAAGGCCAAAAAGATGCAACGAGGTAAAGTAAGAATGACGCTGGTTGATCCACCTGTAACTCGTACTCTGTATAATTGCTGGCCTACTATGATGATTGTGGCACCTTTTTTCATGGTCCGGTCTTCCTCACAGGGGGGATGGCTCTCGAATACCCGCGCCGTGGGATAGAAGTCTCTTGTAACAGAGGCAAGACAACGCTATCTTGAGCCACACTGCAGTAGATTTTACCATTGCTGGCCACCGTCGGCGTCTGGATGTCATCAAAACATCAATCTTGGGTTCGACCAACGATGCAGGATATCCCAGTCGCAGAAAGCGGGTCCGCGAGCAGGTCCCTGAGCTGGGAGATGGACCATTGACGGTCCCATTTGATGATCTTGACGAAGTGCTCTCGGAATCGAGGATAACGGCAAGAGAGTTGATATGCGAGCATGGGGAAAACGTTCTTGAGCTTGTCAGGGAGAAAACGAAGCGCAGGTGAATTTACCAAATGGCACCTTCCAGTCCAAATAGTCACGGGAACAGAAGAAGCTTGCACTGAGGATATCGCGATTGCCGGCAATTTCTGGAAGAGTCCGAGGGATGGGCGACTTACCGGCTCCTGCAAACCCGTTTAGCCAATACGCGGGTTGACCCCTCGGGCGACCCTGAGCCCAGCGCACGATCTCATCGAGGATGGACTCCCGAGTTCCGCTGAGGCACCGTTCGTGATGCTCAGCCTGGTATCCGGCGTTCCACACGAGATCCTGTTTCTCCCAGACCTAGAGGTTCGTAGCTTGCTGTTGGGAAGGTGAGTGTTTTGGCGACTGCTATGTGAACGATGTCAGTCGTGTTCCCGGCGATACCCTTGGTTGTCTGGTTCCTATCCATTGGTCAGCGCACGGGGTGCAGGATCGAAAGGTCGGGGGCGAGACTCACAATGAGCTGATGACTCTTGTCTTAGGGCCCCAACATTAGGCACGGTAGGAATGAGAGTAATTTGATGTACGAACCTGATAGTCAATGAACGCGTTGCGAGTATCCTCCATCAGACCACTATCTACGTTCTCGGCGTTGTCAAAAAACCTTGAATCTTCCCTCGCTTCGCCAGTCGGGTCAAATCTCAATGGGTGTCTTCCAGCCCCGTCTTATTGCTGACCTTGTTCTCGTTATCAAATGGTTTGAATCAGTTGCGGATGCACCAGGGGCATCATGCGGCCACAATCGATGAACATAACCGCCAGTTTGACCCTTGGGCGTGGGACCAGATAACGCCGGAAGTAGGAATCATTTCGGAGGGGGGGCGTAATAGTGGGTCGTAAATTGCGTCATAGGCAAAGCAATCCCATGGATAACTAGGACCCCGGCGAAGCCGGGGGCGAGTTCGATACCGGAACGGATATTTCTGGGTGAATTTTAGGCCTGAGCCTACATACATTTCGGATGATTCGGGGCTGGTGGCCCCGGAAGCTCTGATACCAGAT
>Ga0307514_10001356_pt1 | contig 30991 bp, 23 predicted proteins | sample 16_EM_MG_FD_203088 | JGI IMG/M metagenome (GOLD analysis project Ga0307514, IMG submission 203088) | Populus trichocarpa ectomycorrhiza microbial communities from riparian zone in the Pacific Northwest, United States - 16_EM | ecosystem: Host-associated > Plants > Roots > Unclassified | place... | reverse complement strand
CGTTCCGCGGCCCCGCGCCGGTCCCGCCACCAACCGTCGGGCACCGACCCGACGACGTTCGCGGCGTCCACGATCACCAGCAGCGGGGCGTTGTCGTCCATGCGGCCAGAGTGCCACGCCCCCTCACGCCCCACCGCTCTCACGCCCCACCGCTCTCTCGTCAGGGCCGGGGCTTCTCGTCGAAGCTGGCGAAGTAGGCGGCGATCATGTCCTCGTCGGCGTGCCCCTGCCCGGCGGCCCGCTCCAGCCGCTCCGCGCTCGCGACGGCCACGTCGAGCCGTACGCCGCTCAGCTCGCCCGCCCGGACGATGAGCCGGGCGTCCTTGGCGGCCGTGGCCACCGCGAACTGGGCGGGCGTGAGCCGGTCTTCGAGCACGAGCTCGGCCTTGGCCCGCAGATAGCCCATGTCGAGCGGGCCGCCGGCGATGACGTCGAAGAAGCTCTGCGGGTCCACACCGAGCGCCTGGGACAGGGCCAGCACCTCACCGGAGGCCGCGGTGACGGCGATGACCCAGCTGTTGGCCACCAGCTTCAGCCGGGTCGCGCTGCCCACGGCACCGTCCTCGCCGGTCCACACGGTGCGGGCGCCGACCGCGTCCAGGACCGGAGTCACCGCCTCGCGGCTCCCGGCGGGACCGGCGGCCAGGACGAGCAGCTGTCCGGCCTCGGCGGGCCCGCGAGTGCCCAGCACCGGCGCGTCGAAGAAGACCAGCCGGTGCCCGCGGGCGAAGTCGGCCAGCTCGTCGATCATCTCGATGCCCGCGGTCGTCGACTGGACCCAGGCGGCCCCCGGACGCAGGCCGGACTCCGCCTGGCGCATCACGTCGAGGACGGTGGGACCGTCGTACAGCATGGTGAGGACGACATCGGCGTCCCGGACGGCCTCGGCCGGGGTGTCGGTGACCGTGATGCCGTCGGCGCCGAGCGGGTCGGCCTTGTCGCGGGTGCGGTTCCAGGCCCGGACGGAGTGTCCCGCGCGGGCCAGGTTCCGGGCCATCGCGGCCCCCATGATCCCGGTGCCCAGGACGCTTACGGTGAGCTTGTCGGTCATGACGTCGACTTCCTGTTCTGGTACGGCGGTCCTCGCTGTGGACCCGCCTGCCCATTCTGGGCGAGGACAGCCCACGGGGGCGACGCCGGCCCGGGGGCGGAACGCGCCTGGCAGCCGCCTCCGCTTAGAGTGAACCGGTGAACGGCGACTGGCTCATACGCGGCCGCGACGGCCGGCTCAGTGTGTATCTGCCCACGGATGACGCCGTCCTGTGCCGGGCCGAGCGGGGCCCGGGTGGCCCGTGGGACGCTCCCCGCCGGGTGGGCGGCGCCCAGAGGCTGCGGACCGTACTCGCGGTCGGGCAGGGCGGCGACGGCTACGCCCATCTGGCCGCCTGGCGGCCCACCAAGTCCGGCGAGTCGGCCCTGGTGCACTGCACCCACTTCCGGCCCCGGCTGGCGGCCCTCGACTGGAGTCCCGTCGGGCACCCCGACAAGACGGGCGAGCGCACCGGCGCGCCCGCCGTCGCGGTCGACGCCCAGGGCCGCGCCCATGTCTTCGTCCGCAACAAGGGCGGCGGGGTGAGCATGGTCGCGCAGAAGGAGAAGGGCGGCTGGAATCCCTGGCGCGACCTCAAGGGGCGTGACACGCAGGACGAGTTGGCGGCCGTGACGGGGGAGTCCGGACTCGTCGAGCTGTACGCGGCCACGTCCGGGGGGATCCTGACCTGGCGGCAGGAGGAGGCGGGCGCCCAGCCGGTTCTGGAGGAGGAGATCGAGACCCCGGTCCGTCCCGGCACCCTGCGCGCCCTCGCCACCTCCCCGGACAACACCACGCTCTTCTTCACCGACGCCTCCGGTGACCTCTGCGCCTGGCGTCCGGGCGCCAAGCCCGTCACCCTGCTCGCCTCTGTCGGTCCCGGCCCGGTCGCCGCCGTGCGCTGCGAACTGGACGGCCACGACTGCACGTTGCTCGCCCAGCGCTCCGCGAGCGGCCGGGTCGCCTTCGCCGCGTACCCGACCGAGCAGGAGTCGGCCGGCGCCTGGTGGACCGAGTCGGGGCCCCAACTCCCTCTCGACGCCGAGGTGTCCCTGGCCGTGGACGAGGACGACCGGGTGGTAGCGGCCACCCTCTCGCCGTCCACCGGACACCTGTTGCTGACCCGGCGCAAGGACGAGCCCGGCCTGGCTCTGGAGGCCTGGCGGCCGGTGTGAAGTCCCGGTGTCGAAGTCCGCGGCCCCGGGGGCGGTGTGACGCCGGGACACACGACGCCGAGAGCTGAGGCGTCAGAGACCTGGGACACATGAAACGCACAGAGGGTTGTATGGATGTGCGCGTGACAAGGGCAACGTCAAGAACCTGTGGTTAAAGCGTGAAAATTCTTGCTAGCCTTCCTTCGTTTGTTCGAATTTGTCGGGGGACCGACGTATCACCGCAGCCGACCGAGAGGTCGGTACAACGGGGTTGGGAATGTTGTTGTGAGCAGATCCTCCACGGTGGATCTTGTCGTTGTCGGACTCGGTTACGTGGGGCTGCCACTGGCCCGTTCCGCCGCCGGCGCGGGCCTGAAGGTGATCGGACTCGACCGCAGCCGGCGCGTGGTCGACGGACTGAACGCCGGCCGTTCGCACGTGGACGACATCACCGACGCCGAGGTCGGCGCGATGCTCGACCAGGGCTTCCAGGCGGTCGACCGGGCCGAGGTCATCGCCGATGCCGCCGCCGTCGTCGTGTGCGTCCCCACCCCGCTCACCGAACACGGCGCCCCCGACCTCGGCGCGGTGCACGCCGCCGTGGACGACATCGCCGGCCACCTCAGGCCCGGCACGCTCGTGGTGCTGGAGTCGACGACGTACCCGGGCACCACCGACGAGGTCGTCCGCCCGCGCCTGGAGGCCGGCGGCCTGCGGGTCGGCACGGACTTCCACCTCGCCTTCTCCCCGGAGCGCATCGACCCGGGCAATCCCTCCTTCGGCCTGGAGAACACCCCGAAGGTCGTCGGCGGCATCACCGCGGACTGCACCAAGGCCGCCCGCGCCCTCTACGAGCGCTTCGTGAACCGGGTCGTCGAGGCCAAGGGCACCCGCGAGGCCGAGATGGCCAAGCTGCTGGAGAACACCTACCGGCACGTCAACATCGCGCTCGTCAACGAGATGTCGATGTTCTGCCGCGAGATCGGCGTCGACCTGTGGGACGCGATCCGCTGCGCCTCCACCAAGCCGTTCGGCTTCGCCCCCTTCTACCCGGGCCCGGGCGTCGGCGGCCACTGCATCCCGATCGACCCCAACTACCTGTCGTACAAGGTGCGTTCGCTCGGCATCCCGTTCCGGTTCGTGGAGCTCGCGCAGGAGATCAACCAGCGCATGCCCGTGCACGTGGTCAACCGCGCCGCCGACCTGCTCAACGACCAGGGCAAGGCCGTCCGCGGCTCCCGGGTGCTGCTGCTCGGTGTGACCTACAAGCCGGACATCTCCGACCAGCGGGAGAGCCCGGCCCTCGCGGTGGCGGAGAACCTCCTCGCGCGCGGCGCCGAACTCGTCTACTTCGACCCGCGCGTCGACGACTGGAAGGTCGCCGGCCAGAGCGTCGAGCGGGCGGACGACTACCGTGCCGAGGCCGCGTCCGCCGACCTCACCATCCTGCTCCAGCCGCACCGCGAGATCGACCTCGCCGACCTCGCCGACCGCGCCCGGGCGCTCTTCGACACCCGGGGCAAGTCCGCCGACCACCCGCGGGTGGTCAAGCTGTGACTTCCGAAGACACGTACATAGCCGGAGCCGTCGACTCCGGTGGCGAGCGGGGGCACCGCAAACGCCGGCACCTGAAGGTCTCGTACATCGTCTTCCTCGGTCTCGCCGCGCTGATCGCCACCCGGCTGGACGCGGGCTCCCTGCACCTGTACTCGATGGGTGCGATGGGCCTGCTCGCCCTGAAGATGTTCGGCGCCCTCTTCTACCGTCCGGCCAAGGCCGGGCGGGAGGAGCTGGAGTACCTGGAGGACGCCTGGGTCACCGCGGTCATCCCGATCTACAACGAGGACCCGGTGATGTTCGAGCAGGGCATGCGCAGCCTCCTCGCGCAGAGCCGGCTGCCCAACGAGATCCACATCATCGACGACGCCAGCGCCAACGACTCCGGCATCAGGACGGCGAAGAAGATACGCCGCGAGTTCGAGGCCAGGGGCGTCAAGTACACGGTCAGCGTGCAGCCCGAGAACAAGGGCAAGCGCGAGGCCCTCGCCCTGGGGTTCCAGGCGGCGCCCTACTCGGACATCTTCCTCTGTGTCGACTCGGACACCGTCCTGTCCCGGGACACCGTCCGTGAGCTGCTGCTGCCGCTGGCCGACGAGAAGATCATGGCCTCCACCGGCATGGTGCTGGCGCTCAACCACGACAGCAACATCTTCACGCGCCTGCAGGACCTGCGCTACGGCAACTCCTTCCTCTTCGAACGGGCCGCGTACTCCCGCCTGAAGTCGGTCCTGTGCTGCTGCGGCGCGCTCTCCGCCTACCGCGGCACGCTGGTGCGCAAGTACCTCGACGACTTCCTCAACCAGCAGTTCCTGGGCAAGCCGGCCGTCTTCGGCGACGACCGCCGCATGACCAACTACTGCCTGATGGAGGGTCAGGTCGTCTTCCAGGAGACCGCCGTGGGCTACACGGCCGTCCCCGAGAAGCTGCCGCACTTCCTGCGCCAGCAGGTCCGCTGGAACAAGTCCTTCTTCCGCGAGTCCCTTTGGGCCTTCCGGCACCAGAAGAAGTACCGGCCGGCGTTCTGGCTGACCTGTATGGAACTGGCCCTGTGGCTGGTCTTCGGCTCGGCGATGTTCTACTCGATGGTCATCCTGCCCATCATGAAGCCCGCCCAGTTCGTCAACCACATCGGTGACTACCTGGTCTTCATGGTGCTGATGGGGTACCTCCGCAATGTGCGGTACCTCGACTTCCCGCGCCGCGGCATGGGCTTCGTCAAGCGGTTCGGCATGTTCCTGCTCGCGCCGATCTACGGTGTGATCCAGCTGACCCTGCTCACCCCGCTGCGGTTCTACGCCCTCTTCACCCTGCACAAGGGCAGTTGGGGCACCCGCCAGGGCGGCGTCGAGGTGTCCGTGGCCGGTGACCACGAGGCCGACGTGATGGAGATCTTCGAGGAAGAGGACCCGTACTCGGACAAGAAGGTCACCGAGACGCTCCAGTTGATGCGCCTGGAGGGCGTGGCCCTGCGCACCCGGCCCCGCCCGGCCGGCGCCATCCCCACCCAGCCGCAGCCGTTGCCCGGTTACGACGAGCAGCACGCGCACGTCCCCCAGCAGCCCGTGACCTGGGGTACGCCGGAACCGGGCGGACAGCAGCAGTGGCAGGGCGGCGGACAGTACGACCCGTACCAGCAGGGGTACGACCCCCAGCGGCAGGGCGGCTATCCGGACCCGTCCTGGCAGCAGGGCAACGGACAGGGGCACGGCCAGGGCTGGTAGGCCCCGGACGAGCAGAAGGAGGGGCGGCCGTATGGCCGCCCCTCCTTTGTCGTTGCCGGGCCCGCACGTGCCTGTGCGTGCCTGTGCGTGCCTACACGTGCCTCACGTGTAGGAGGCCATCGCCTCCTCGACCGTGAGCACCGGGATGCCCCGGTCCGCGATCGCCTTCATCAGCGTGGCGAGGCCGGCCTTGCCGATCTCGGTGCTGGTCGCCGGAGCGCCCTCGACGACCTTGTGGAGGCACAGGATGAGCCAGTCACCGTTGTTGGCGCAGCGGTCGAGCCGGCCGCCCGCCCCCGTCACCCTCGACAGGGCCGTACCGCCGATGTCCGTGCCGTCGTTGATGCCCGTCAGTGCCTTGAGGCGATAGGGCATGGCCGGGGCGAAGGACTCGATCGTCTCGGAGATGATCGACCGGGCCGTGGTGAAGTGCCGGCTCGCGATCTGGTCCACCGGAACACCGTCGGTCGTCTTCTGGAACGCCCCGTGCGGGTAGGCGAAATGCTCGCTCGAGAAGCCGTTGCCCACCAGCCACTCGCGCAGCTTCCGGAAGTCCTCGTCCGCCTGTTCCGCGGTGAGCTTGGGGTAGCTGGCGGTGTGGGTGGCGTTCGCGTAGGAGTGCCCGGCCATCTCCCAGCCCGAGAAGTCCTGCATCGAGCGCATCTGATTGACCGTCAGGAAGCTGCCCGTACCGATCGCGTCGGCGATGTTGTAGACCGTGCCCGAGAAGCCGTACTGGTCCATCACCGGCCGGGCCAGGTCATGGATCGACTTGTGGGAGTCGTCGAAGGTGATGGAGACGACGCCCTTCGGGAAGACCGAGACGGTGTCCGGTATCAGCTCGACGGTCTGCAGCCGGTAGGTCACCGGCCCGCCCGCGTTGTCGTACACGGCGAACGACATGTCGGTGAAACCGGTCTTGGTGGACGGTGTGCCCGAGGCGGAGACCGAGTACGTTCCGGCCGCGCTGGTGACGTCCGCCCACTGCAGGTGGACGGTCACCCACTCCCCGGACTGCACGTAGTTGGCCGAAGTCGTCGAATGGGCGTGCAGGGTCCAGGAGAAGTAGTTCGCGAGCGAGCCGCTGCCCAGGTAGAAGACGAGTTTGGACAGGTTGGTCACGTCGTCGACCCGGAAGACGAGCCTGATCATCTTGCCGGTCAGGTTCTGCGCCGTCATACCGGTCCTGCGGACGTACGACTGCTTGCCGGTGCCGTTGGTGGTGACCCGCACCGACTGCGTCCCGCGCACGAAGGCGGAGGTGTCGTTCGCCTCGGCCGACGCGGTGCCCGCGCCCGCCGGAGTCCAGCCGTGGGAGGCCTGGAACTGCTGGGACCAGGTGGCCCGGCGGTACTTGGGGCGGCGTCCCGACGGGGCGTAGGCCGGAGGTGTGGTGAGGCCTCCGATGGCCGCCTCGGCGGCCGCGGTGGTCGCGGGCTGGGCCGCCACCGTCCCCAGCCACGCACCGCCGCCGCCCGCCAGAGCGACACCTCCCGTGCCGCCCATGAGCAGCGCGGCGCGCCGGCTCAGTGAGCGGGCCGGGGTACGGGAATGCTCCTTGCTCAACGATTCTCCTGAACGGTGTCGAAGTAGTTCATGCCGTTGCCGCTGTACTCCTTGACCGCCGCGTCGACCTCCTTGGCGGAGAGCACGTCGTCGGCGTTGTAGTACAGCCAGTCGACCCGCATGTCCCAGGCGCGGTCGCCCTTGAACGGCAGGTCCACGAACCAGTGGTTGAAGTTGATCGACATGCCGGCGCGCGGGGCGTACTTGCCGTCGCTGGAGAAGAGCTTCTCGCCGTCCAGGCGGTACGTGACCTTGTCGTCCTCGACCGTGATCATCATGGTGTGCCAGCCGGCCAGGCTCTTGTTGGTGGTGGTGTAGACGCGGTCGTTCTGCTCGTGGTCGTACCAGGAGACGGTGTCGAGCTTCGGACCGAGCCGGCCCCAACCGCCGTTCGGCATGTACTCGTTGTCGAGTTCGCTGTACGTCTTTCCGCTGCCGCCGATGGTGTAGAAGGTCTGGTTGACGTGGTCGCCGCCCTTGCCCTCGGCCGGATCGTCGCTGAAGTGGATCCGGGCGGCGTAGGTGCCGTCGTGGAACTCACGCCTCGCGGTGCCGAGGCTGGCCTGGGAGGTGCCGGACTTCGTGCCGTCGGTGGCGGCGCGCAGGTTCAGCACCTGACCGTCGGCCAGCGCGTCCTTCTCGGCGGGGAAGGTGACCCCGTCGGCCGACCAGGTGTCGTCGATACCCGGCCCGCCCTTGCTGCTGCGGACCAGCCAGCCGTGCTTGAACAGCGCGGGGTCCTTGGCGCCGGTGTAGTGGAAGTTGTCGAACAGCACTCCGGCAGGGGCGGCCGGCACCGGGGCGGGCCCGGACGCCTTGGCCGAGGCCCCCTTCGTGCCGCCGCCGTCCGGTTCGTCACCCCAGGTGAGGACGCCACGCTTGTAGGCGGTGACCGTCTTCGACTCCTTGTAGGTGGTCTTCTCCGCGTCGAAGGAGCGGTCGTTGGACTGCGTCAGCTTCTTGTGATCGGCGCGGAACAGCTGGACGTCGATGCCCTTGCTGTTGGCGCCGGGCTTCAACGTGCCGGCGTCCTCGGTGAACCGCAGCTCCAGGTAGTGGTCGGCGTCCTCGGTGGGGTCGTCGAGCTTCGTCACGGTCCCGGCGATGTTCGAGCAACCGACGGCGGCCTGGACGCAGTTGTACGCGTACGTGGAGTCCCCGTCCGCGGTGAAGTAGTACCGCAGCGTCAGATCGGTGAGCGGCAGCGGCTTCTCCGCGTCGTTGAACACCTCCAGCGACGGCTTGGCCGCGGCGGCGGTCGTCGGGGTGTCGGTGCGGTAGCGGACGACGAGTTCCGGCGGATCGGGGTTCGCCGCCTTCCACACGGGATACAGCGCCGTGGCACCCCCGGCGACCACACAGACCAGGAGGAGCAGCCTGATCTTGGGCCAGACCCGTCGTCGGGGTGGGCGGCGGCGGGTGGACGCCACGAGAACTCCTTTGCGTGGCACTGAGCGGCTCGTGGGTCGGAACCGTCAGGGCAATGTAAAAAACTGGTCAGATTATGTGAGGATCCTATCCATTGAGGCATGTCAAAGGGGGGTGGAACGCATGGATCGTTACCATGCGCCCCACCCCCCTCAGGGGTGTTGCGTTACGCCGGGACGCTCGCCACGCCCGGGGCCAGGAAGGTCTTGCCGTTCACGCGCTCGGAGACACCCTCGCGGTCCAGGTACGGCGTGATGCCGCCCAGGTGGAAGGGCCAGCCGGCACCCGTGATCAGGCAGAGGTCGATGTCCTGGGCCTCGGCGACGACGCCCTCGTCGAGCATCAGGCCGATCTCCTGCGCCACCGCGTCCAGGACGCGCTCGCGGACCTGCTCCTCGGTGAGGACGGTGTCGCCCTGCTTCAGCAGGGCGGCGACCTCCGGGTCCAGCTCCGGCTTGCCGCTGTCGTAGACGTAGAAGCCGCGCTTGCCCGCCTTGACGACGGCGGCGAGGTTCGGGGAGACCTTGAAGCGGTCCGGGAAGGCGCCGTTGAGGGTCTCCGACACATGCAGACCGATCGCCGGGCCGACCAGCTCAAGGAGCACCAGCGGGGACATCGGCAGTCCGAGCGGCTCGACGGCCTTCTCGGCGACCTCGACCGTGGTGCCCTCGTCGATGACGTTCTGGATCTCGCCCATGAAGCGGGTCAGGATGCGGTTGACGACGAACGCCGGGGCGTCCTTCACCAGAACCGCCGTCTTCTTCAGCTTCTTGGCGACACCGAACGCGGTGGCCAGCGAGGCGTCGTCGGTCTGCTCGCCGCGGACGATCTCAAGCAGCGGGAGGATCGCGACCGGGTTGAAGAAGTGGAAGCCCACGACCCGCTCGGGGTTCTTCAGCTTCGACGCCATCTCGGTGACCGACAGCGAGGAGGTGTTGGTGGCGAGGATGGCGTGCGCCGGGGCGACCGCCTCGACCTCCGCGAACACCTGCTGCTTGACGCCGATCTCCTCGAACACGGCCTCGATGATGAAGTCCGCGTCCGCGAAGCCCTCGGCCTTGTCCAGCACACCAAAGACCAGGGCCTTGAGGCGGTTGGCCTTGTCCTGGTTGATGCGGCCCTTGCCGAGCAGCTTGTCGATCTCGGCGTGGACGTAGCCCACACCCTTGTCGACGCGCTCCTGGTCGATGTCGGTCAGCACGACCGGCACCTCGAGGCGACGCAGGAACAGCAGGGCGAGCTGAGAGGCCATCAGACCGGCGCCGACGACACCCACCTTGGTGACCGGGCGGGCCAGGTTCTTGTCCGGGGCGCCGGCGGGACGCTTGCCGCGCTTCTGCACCAGGTTGAACGCGTAGATGCCGGACCGCAGTTCGCCACCCATGATCAGGTCGGCGAGAGCCTGGTCCTCGGCGTCGTACCCCTGCTGGAGGTCGCCGTTCTTGGCGGCGGCGATGATGTCGAGGGCGCGGTAGGCGGCCGGAGCGGCCCCGTGCACCTTGCTGTCCGCGATGTAGCGGCCCTTGGCGACTGCCTGGTCCCAGGCCTCACCGCGGTCGATCACCGGGCGCTCGACCCTGACATCGCCCTTGAGGACCTGGGCGGTCCAGATGAGTGACTGCTCCAGGAAGTCGGCGCCCTCGAAGATCGCGTCGGCGATCCCGAGGTCGAAGACCTGCTGCCCCTTGAGCTGCTTGTTCTGGTTGAGCGAGTTCTCGATGATCACCGAGACGGCCTTGTCGGCGCCGATCAGGTTCGGCAGCAACGTGCAGCCGCCCCAGCCGGGGACCAGACCGAGGAAGACCTCGGGGAGGGAGAACGCCGGGAGCGCCTTGGAGACGGTCCGGTACTCGCAGTGCAGACCGACCTCGACACCGCCGCCCATCGCCGCGCCGTTGTAGTACGCGAAGGTCGGCACCGCGATGTCCGCGAGGCGCTTGAAGACCTCGTGGCCGCCCTTGCCGATGGCCAGCGCGTCCTTGTGCTCCTTCAGCAGTTCGACGCCCTTGAGGTCGGCGCCGACGGCGAAGATGAACGGCTTGCCGGTGATGCCGACACCGACGATCTCGCCGGCCGCGGCCTCCTTCTCGACCTGGTCGATGGCGGTGTTCAGGTTCGCCAGCGACGCCGGGCCGAAGGTGGTCGGCTTGGTGTGGTCGAAGCCGTTGTCCAGCGTGATGAGCGCGAAGCGCCCGGCGCCGGAGGGAAGGTCGAGGTGGCGTACGTGGGCCGAGGTCACGACCTCGTCCGGGAACAGCTCGGCCGCGCCCTTCAGGAGTTCAGTGGTGCTCACTTGTCGCCTCCGGCGTCCTTGTGGTGCGGGTTCTCCCAGATGACCGTCGCGCCCATGCCGAAGCCGACGCACATGGTGGTGAGGCCGTAGCGGACCTCCGGCTGCTCCTCGAACTGGCGGGCCAGCTGCGTCATCAGACGGACGCCGGAGGAGGCCAGCGGGTGGCCGTACGCGATGGCGCCGCCGTACTGGTTGACGCGGGCGTCGTCGTCCGCGATGCCGTAGTGCTCCAGGAAGGCCAGGACCTGGACCGCGAAGGCCTCGTTGATCTCGAAGAGGTTGATGTCCTCGATCGACAGACCGGCCTGGGCGAGGGCCTTCTCGGTGGCCGGGATCGGGCCGTAGCCCATGACCTCCGGCTCGACACCGACGAAGGCGTAGGAGACGAGGCGCATCTTCACCGGCAGGTTGTGCTCGCGGGCGAAGTCCTCGCTGGCGATGATCGACGCGGTGGCGCCGTCGTTCAGACCGGCCGCGTTACCGGCGGTGACCCGCCCGTGCACACGGAACGGGGTCTTGAGACCGGAGAGGTTCTCCAGCGTGGTGCCCGGCCGCATCGGCTCGTCGGCGGTGACCAGGCCCCAGCCCGTCTCACCGGCCTCGGCATTGGTACGACGTACGGAGATCGGCACCAGGTCCGCCTGGATCTTGCCGTTGGCGTACGCCTTCGCGGCCTTCTCCTGCGAACGCACCGCGTACTCGTCGGCGCGCTGCTTGGTGATCGTCGGGTAGCGGTCGTGCAGGTTCTCGGCGGTCATGCCCATGAACAGGGCGGACTCGTCGACCAGCTTCTCGCTCACGAAGCGCGGGTTCGGGTCCACGCCCTCGCCCATGGGGTGGCGGCCCATGTGCTCGACACCACCGGCGATGACGGCGTCGTAGGCGCCGAACGCGATGGAGCCCGCGGTGCTGGTGACGGCCGTGAGCGCACCGGCGCACATGCGGTCGATCGAGTAACCGGGGACCGACTGGGGGAGACCGGCGAGGATGCCGGCCGTGCGGCCCAGCGTCAGGCCCTGGTCGCCGATCTGCGTGGTCGCGGCGATGGCGACCTCGTCGATCTTCTTCGGGTCGAGACCGGGGTTGCGGCGCAGCAGCTCCCGGATCGCCTTCACGACGAGGTCGTCGGCCCGGGTCTCGTGGTAGATGCCCTTCGGGCCCGCCTTGCCGAACGGGGTGCGGACGCCGTCGACGAAGACGACGTCCTTGACGGTACGAGGCACGATGGCTCTCCTCCAGGGTGCGGGATCTGCACTGCTGCGATGCGCTGAGCGCGCGCTCAGTACCCATGCTACTTATGGGTAACGTAGCTGCACAGTCCCCCCGCCCCAAGCGGCGAAGGTCACACCTTCGGGGGAGCCGTCGAGCCCCGCGGAGTCAGCACCGGAGTGGGCACGGGATGGGACCCCGGGCCCTCTCCCGTGATCACCCCGAACAGGGTCCGGGCCGCCTCCGCCCCGAAGCCGTGCACGTCATGGCTCATCGCGGAAAGCGTCGGATGTGTGAGCCGGCACAGCTGGGAGTCGTCCCAGGCGAGCAGGGAGACATCGTCCGGCACGCTCAGCCCCATCTCGGCGGCCACCGAGAGCCCCGCCACGGCCATGATGTCGTTGTCGTACACGATGGCGGTCGGCCGGTCCGGGGGCGCCGCCGTCAGCAGCGACCGTGTCGCCCGCGCCCCCGCCTCCCCGGAGTAGTCCGTGGCCACCTGCCGCGCCCCGGCCAGCGCCAGCGCGCGGGCCGCCTCGTCGAAGGCGGCGGTACGCATGGAGGTGTGCCCGAGGGCCGGCGCGCCCCCGACCCGGGCGATCCGCCGGTGCCCGAGCGCGGCGAGATAGCGCACCGCCTCCGTCACGGCGGTGGCGTCCTCGGTCCACACGGAGGTGAGGCCACCGGTCAGCGAGGGATGCCCGACGGCGACCGCCGGCATCCCGAGCCGCTCGACCGCGGCCACCCGAGGATCGTCCGCGCGGAAGTCGACCAGGATGGACCCGCCGATCTGCCGTCCCCGCCACCAGGTCTCCTGGATTGCGACCTCCTCCTCCACGCTGCGCACCAGCCGCAGCAGCAATGAGCAGGAACGCTCGATCAGGACGCTCTCCACCCCCGAGACGAAGTCCATGTAGAAGGGCTCCAGGCCGAGCAGCCGGGCGGGCCGGCAGATAGCGAGCCCCACCACGTCCACCCGCGACCCGGCCAGCGTCCGGGCGGTCGGGCTCGGCGCCCAGCCCAGTTCCCGCGCCGCCTCGAAGATCCTGGCGCGGGTCGCCTCCGACAGACCCGGCTTGTGGTTGAAGGCGAGGGACACGGCCCCCTTGGACACGCCGGCGCGCGCGGCGACGTCCTTGATGGTGACGCGAGAGGCCGACTGGGCTGTCATCGGTGGGGCTCCATGCAGTACAGGGCTTCGCGGGCGGCGGCTGTGTCCTGACCGTCCCGACCGTGCCGAGTCTTCCAGCCCCGCACCCCGATGGTCACCCGTTCTCCGGGCAGCAGCGTGAGGCGCCCCCGGTCGGCCCGCGCCGCCGGATCCAGCCGGTCGGCCTGGAGCAGCAGATCCCGTACCAGGGTGTGCGCCGTCACCTCGATCCCGCCCGGTACCAGCGCGACCTCGAACTCCGGCCGGGGATAGGGGATATCGCGGTCCGCGGCCGGGAAGTGCAGGGCACGCAGTCCAGCCGTGTCCGCGACCAGGAACTCCTTCGGACCCACGGGCTCCAGCTCCCTCGGCACGCCGAAGTCGGCCACCGACCGCGCCCCGGCCGTGAAGCTCACGCTCGCCGTGCCGATCACCAGCCCCTCGACGGACATCCGCCGCAGGGCCAGCGTGCCGGACCACACCCGCGCCGACTGGTTGACGGCGGCCGACACCAGCCCCCGCTCCCGCACCTGAAGGGTGAGCAGCCGGTCCGCGTACAGCCGCCGCAACTCGTGATAGAGCGGCTTCTCACGGCCGTCGCCGTCGATCGCCGCCCATGACGTCACCGGCCAGCAGTCGTTGAGCTGCCAGACCACCGTGCCCGCGCACACCGGCCAGTGCGCCCGCCAGTGCTCGATCCCGGCGGCGACCGCCCGGGCCTGGTTGATCTGCGTGAGGTAGTGCCAGCGGTCGAAGTCCCCCTCCGGCAGGGCGAAATGACGGGCCAGCCCGCGCTCCAGCTTGCCGTTGCCGTCGTCGGCCTTCTGGTGGTGGAGCATACCGGGGGAGCCGGGGGCGAGCTCCTCACCCGGCAGCGCGCGTCGCAGCGTGGCGTACGCGGGCGGTGCCTGCCAGCCGAACTCGGCGACGAAACGCGGCACATGGAGCCGGTAGTCGGCGTAGTCCCGCCGGTTCCACACCTCCCACGAGTGGTGCGTACCGTGTGCCGGGTCGTTCGGATGGCGCTCCCACGACCCGGACCACGGACTGCCCGCCGCGTACGGCCGGGTCGGGTCCAACTCGGCCACCACCCGCGGCAGTACGCCCAGGTAGTACCCCTCGCCCCAGGAGTCCCCGGCCAGCCGCTCCTCCCAGCCCCAGTCCCTGAACCCCCACAGGTTCTCGTTGTTGCCGTTCCACAGCACCAGCGAGGGATGCGGCATCAGCCGTACGACGTTCTCGCGGGCCTCCGCCTCCACCTCGCCGCGCAGCGGCTGCTCCTCCGGGTAGGCCGCGCACGCGAACGGGAAGTCCTGCCAGACCAGCAGCCCGAGTTCGTCGCAGGCGTCGTAGAAGTCGTCGCTCTCGTAGATCCCACCACCCCACACGCGCACCAGGTCCACATGGGCGTCGGCCGCCTGCCGCAGTCGCTCCCGGTAGCGGTCCCGGCCGATCCGGGACGGGAACACGTCGTCCGGGATCCAGTTCACGCCCCGCGCGAACAGCCGCTCACCGTTGACGACGAAGGTGAACCCGGTGCCGTGCGCGTCGGGCCGGCGGTCCAGTTCGACGGTCCTGAAACCGATCCGGCGCCGCCACACGTCCAGCGGGCGGTCCTGCTGCAGAAGCGTCAACTCGACGTCGTACAACGGCTGTTCGCCGTATCCACGCGGCCACCACAGCCGCACGTCAGGCACTTCGAGGCGTACGGTCCCGGTCGTCCCGTCGATCTCCGCGCGCGCCCGCACGCCGCCGACCGTCGCCTCCACCGCGAGCTCCGCCTCGACCCGGGACCGCTCCACGTCCACCCGCAACTCGACCCGCCCCAGACCGTCCTCGACGGTCACCAGCGGGCGCACCCGCGCGATCCTGGCCGTCGACCACCGCTCCAGCCGCACCGGCCGCCAGATCCCGGCGGTCACCAGGGTCGGCCCCCAGTCCCAGCCGAAGGAGCAGGCCATCTTGCGGAGGTACTGGTAGGGCTCGGCATACGCGGCGGGCCGCTCGCCCAGCCTCCCGCGCACGGCCTCCGCCTCGGCGTACGCGGACACGAACCGCACCGACAACCGCCCGCCGAGGCCGGTCACGTCGAAGCGGTACGAGCGGTGCATGTTCCGCGTCCGGCCGAGGAGCCGGCCGTCGAGCAGAACCTCGGCGACGGTGTCGAGGCCGTCGAAGACCAGGTCGGTCTGCTCGTGCCCGTTCGTCGCCGCGAGATCGGTCTCGTACGTCCACTCCCGTCGTCCCACCCACGCGACCTCACTCTCGCCTTGTCCGAGAAAGGGGTCCGGGATCACTCCCGCCGCCAGCAGATCGGTGTGCACACACCCCGGCACGGAGGCCGGGAGTTCGCCCCCCTCATGCTTCAGGATCCAGTCCTCGGCGAGCGGTGTGGCCTCCAGCATGCGCACTCCCTAAACCGGTCTACCCCAGCGTTGAGCGCCACTACTTCATCGTTGGCGGGAATGGGACTTTACCGGTTGAGAAAGCGCTGTCAGAGTGCCGAATCAGCCATCTCGTACGTGCTCGTCCGTCCCGTGAACGGAGCTGATGCACATGAACCGCCGTCACATCCTCGCCATGGTCCTCGGGGCCGCCCTGCTGATCCCCGGCTGCACCGGCACCGGAGGCACCTCGAAGGGCGCCGACGCCAAGGCGCCCGACGACCCGTCGAAGGTCACCGGAACCATCAAGGTCCTCACCGTGCGGACCGACCTCGTGCAGGACGGCACGATGAAGAAGTACGCCGCCGAGTTCAACAAGACCTACCCGAAGGTCAAGGTCGAGTTCGAGGCCCTCACGAACTACGAGGCCGAGGTCAAGATCCGTATGAACACGGAGAACTACGGCGATGTGCTGCTGATCCCCGCGGTGATCAAGAAGAGCGACTACCCGAAGTTCTTCGCCTCGCTGGGGACCCGGCAGGAGCGGGCCAAGAAGTACCGCTTCACCGACTTCACCACCGTCGACGGCAAGGTCTACGGCCAGACCCCGGTCGGGGTGAGCCCCGGATTCGTCTACAACAAGCGGGTCTGGAAGGAGGCGGGAGTCACCAACTGGCCCACCACCCCGGCCGAGTTCCTCACCGACCTCAAGGCGATCAAGTCCAAGACCGAAGCGATCCCGTACTACACCAACTTCGCGGCCGGCTGGACGCTGACCTCGTGGACGTACGTCAACGGCTCGGTCCACTGCGACACCGCGGCGACCGACAAGCTGGCCGAGAACGACCCGTGGGCGAAGGACGCCGACCTGCGCGTGGGCGACACCCTGCTGTACGACACCGTGAAGTCGGGACTGATCGAGAAGGACCCGACGACCAGCAACTGGGAGCAGTCCAAGCCCAGACTGGCGAAGGGCGAGATCGCCACCCAGTGGCTCGGCACCTGGGCGATCGTCCAGTTCCAGGACGCCGCCAGGAAGGCCGGGGTGAACCCCGACGACATCGGCTTCATGCCCTTCCCGTCCCAGGTGGACGGCAGGTTCTGCGCGGTCGTCAGCCCCGACTACAACCAGGCCGTCAACGTCCACTCCAAGCACAAGGACGCGGCCCGTGCCTGGATCGACTGGTTCACCGACAAGTCGACCTACGGCCAGGACAACCTGGCCATCTCCCCGCTCAAGGACGCCCCGCTGCCCGCCGTGATGAAGCCGTACGAGGACGCGGGCGTGAAGTTCATCGAGGTGGACGACAGCAAGGGCGCTCGGGTCAAGAGCATCGACAACCAGTCGGAGACCGGCATCTACGCCCCCGAGTACCGGCAGAACCTCGTCGACCTCGCCCGCGGCGCCCGCAAGGGCAGCCTCGACGACTTCTTCTCCGACCTCAGCGAGCGCTGGACCGAGGCGCAGAAGACCTCGGGGTCCTGATGGCGGACGTCACCGAGAAGGCTGCCTTCCGGACCGGGCCGGGTGCGGCGACCGCCCCGGCCCGGCCCCCGGCACGCGCCCCGCGCCGGGCACGGCTGCGGCGGGGCGTCACCCCGTGGCTCTTCCTGATCGCCCCGCTCGCCCTGCTGATCACCTTCACCTACGCGCCGATCGCCAACATGGCCGCGTACAGCCTCACCGACTGGGACGGGGTGAGCCCGGAACTGCACTACACGGGCGTCGGGAACTACACCGAGATCTTCACCCGGGAAGACCTCTTCCGGGTCTTCTTCGTCAGCGGCTACTACCTCGCCGCCTCCGCCGTGCAGATCGTCGCCGCGCTCTACTTCGCGACGGTCCTGAGCTTCGACGTCCGTTTCCGGAACTTCTTCAAGGGCGTGCTCTTCTTCCCGTACCTGATCAACGGGGTCGCGATCGGCTTCGTGTTCCTCTACTTCTTCCAGGACGGCGGCACCCTCGACTCGGTGCTCGGCCTGTTCGGCTACCACTCCGACCACGCCTGGCTCGGCACCCCGGTCTCGGCGAACACCTCGCTGGCCGGCGTCTCGGTCTGGCGCTACATGGGCGTGAACTTCGTCCTGTTCCTCGGCGCGATCCAGTCCATCCCGGGGGAGTTGTACGAGGCCGCGGAACTGGACGGCGCGAATCGGTGGCAGCAGTTCCGCCACATCATCGCGCCCGGCATCAAACCCGTGGTCACCCTCACGGTGATCCTGTCGATCTCCGGCTCGCTGTCGGCCTTCGAGATCCCGTACATCATGACCGGCGGGGCGACCGGCACCGAGACCTTCGTGATCCAGACACTGAACCTGGCCTTCCGCTTCAACAAGACGGGGCTCGCCTCGGCGGCCGCGATCGTGCTGCTGCTGATCATCCTGCTGGTGACCTGGGTACAGCGGCGCCTCGTCCCCGACGACAGGGTGGACCTCGTATGACACGTCGTGCCGTGGCCCGGACGCTCGTGTACCTCTCGCTGGTCGCCGCCACGCTGGTGGTCCTGCTCCCGCTCGGGGTCGTCCTGCTGACGTCCCTGAAGTCCGAGACGGAGATGGCCGAGGGCGGCGGGGCGCTGTCGCTCCCGGACGACCCGCTCAACTTCCACAACTACGTGTCGGCGTTCGAGGGCGGCGAGATGCTGTCGGCGTTCGGCAACACCGCCGTCATCCTGCTGTTCTCCATCGGCGGCACCGTCCTCATCGGCTCGATGACGGCGTACGCCATCGACCGCTTCACGTTCCGCTTCAAGAAGGTGGTGGTCGCGCTCTTCCTGGTGGCCGCGCTGGTTCCGGGCGTCACCACTCAGGTCGCGACGTTCCAGATCGTGAACAGCTTCGGGATGTTCGACTCGCTGTGGGCACCGATCGTCCTCTACATGGGCACGGACATCGTCTCGATCTACATCTTCCTGCAGTTCGTACGGTCCATCCCGATCTCCCTGGACGAGGCGGCCCGCCTGGACGGCGCGGGCGCCTTCACGATCTACCGCAAGATCATCTTCCCCCTGCTCAGGCCGGCGATCGCGACGGTCGTGATCGTGAAGGGGATCACCGTCTACAACGACTTCTACATCCCGTTCCTCTACCTGCCCTCGGAGGATCTTGGCGTGATCTCGACGTCCTTGTTCCGCTTCAAGGGCCCCTACGCCGCCCACTGGGAGACGATCTCGGCAGGAGCGGTCCTGGTGATCCTGCCGACTCTGATCGTCTTCCTGAGCCTGCAACGCTTCATCTACAACGGCTTCATGCGAGGAGCGACGAGGTGAGAGTGCCCGCGGCGGCTACGCATCCGCCAACGCGGTCACAAGAACCGGCGTCACCTGCTCGACCTGCCACCGCCGAGCCCCGAACCCCGCCAGCGCGGCCGCCACGGACTCCGCGTCTACGGCGGCGGGCGGCTCCCAGCAGACCCGTCGCACGGTGTCCGGAGTGATCAGGTTCTCCTGCGGCATGGTGAGCTGCTCGGCCAGTGCCGAAACGGCCGTCCGGGCCGCCGACAAGCGAGCCGCGGCGGCGGGATCCTTGTCGGCCCAGGCCCTCGGCGGCGGCGGCCCCGTCACCGGCTGCCCCGGCTGCGGCAGCTGCGCGTCCGTCAGCTCCTTGGCCCGGTCGACGGCCGCCTGCCACTGGTCCAGCTGCCGCCGGCCCATCCGATGCCCGAACCCGTTCAACGCGGCGAGCGCGTGCACATTGGCCGGAACGGCGAGCGCCGCCTCGACGATGGCCGCGTCGGACAGCACCTTGCCCGGCGAAACGTCCCGCCGCTGGGCGTTGCGGTCCCGCGTCTGCCACAGCTCGCGCACCACCGCGAGCTGCCGACGCCGCCGCACCTTGTGCATCCCGGAGGTCCGCCGCCAGGGGTCCTTGCGCGGCTCCGGCGGCGGCGCCGACGCGATGGCGTCGAACTCCTGCTGCGCCCATTCCAGCTTGCCCTGCCGGTCCAGCTCCTTCTCCAGCGCGTCCCGCAGGTCGACGAGCAGTTCCACATCCAGTGCCGCGTAGCGCAGCCACGGCTCGGGCAGTGGCCGGGTCGACCAGTCGACGGCCGAGTGGCCCTTCTCCAGTACGAAGCCCAGCACGCCCTCGACCATCGCGCCGAGGCCCACTCGGGGGAACCCGGCGAGCCGGCCGGCCAGCTCGGTGTCGAACAGACGAGTGGGGATCATGCCTATTTCCCGCAGGCACGGCAGGTCCTGGGTGGCGGCGTGCAGCACCCACTCGGCGTCCGAGAGCGCCTCGCCCAGGCCCGAGAGGTCGGGGCAGGCCACGGGGTCGATCAGCGCCGTCCCCGCGCCCTCACGGCGCAGCTGCACCAGATAGGCGCGCTGGCCGTAGCGATAGCCGGACGCGCGCTCGGCGTCGACGGCGACGGGGCCGGAGCCGGCGGCGAAGGCGGCGATCACCTCCGCGAGCGACTCGTCGTCGGCGATCACCGGCGGAATGCCCTCGCGGGGTTCCAGCAAAGGGATCGGTTCAGGGCCTGGCTCGGACTTCGGCGCCCCCGTAACAGAAGATCCGCCGTCGTCCGGAGGGGCGCCTCCGGTGGTTCGCAGTGAAACGTCTGCTGCGGTGTCTTGGGCGTCGGTCACATGTCAAGGGTATCCGGGTATGGACAGCGCCCGCCGACGGAACGTTCCGTCGGCGGGCGCCTGAGGGTCGTAAACCAGTCACCTCGGTGAAAGATCCGGTTTACGACGGGTGGGTACGCGGACGAAGATCGGCGGCCGATCCGGTTCACGTCCGTGGAGGGTGGGCGTCAGTGGATGATCCCGGTGCGCAGGGCCACCGCGACCATCCCGGCGCGGTCCCCCGTGCCGAGCTTGCGGGCGATGCGGGCGAGGTGGCTCTTGACGGTCAGGGCGGACAGCCCCATCGAGACACCGATCGCCTTGTTCGACTGGCCCTCCGCGACCAGTCGCAGCACCTCGACCTCTCGGCCGGACAGTTCGCGGTAGCCACCCGGGTGACTCGGGGCACCCGGGGGGCGGCGGTGCATACGGGCGGCGGCGGAGCCGATGGGGGCGGCTCCCGGTCGGGTGGGGAGCCCGAGGTTCGTACGGGTGCCGGTGACGACGTAGCCCTTGACCCCGCCGGCGAGCGCGTTGCGTACGGCGCCGATGTCGTCGGCGGCGGACAGGGCGAGCCCGTTGGGCCAGCCCGCCGCGCGGGTCTCGGACAGGAGGGTGAGGCCGGAGCCGTCGGGCAGGTGGACGTCGGCGACGCAGATGTCGCGGGGGTTGCCGATGCGGGGACGAGCCTCCGCGACGGACGAGGCCTCGATGACGTCGCGCACACCGAGCGCCCACAGGTGGCGGGTGACGGTGGAGCGGACGCGCGGGTCGGCCACGACCACCATGGCGGTCGGCTTGTTCGGGCGGTAGGCGACCAGGCTTGCGGGCTGCTCTAGGAGAACGGACACCAGGCCTCCTGGGTGGGGGACGGGGCCGGCTTGTGGGGATGAAGCCGGGACGAACCGTGCTTTCAAGGTCACAGTCGTCTTCGGCACCAAACCCGTCCGCCTTTAGAGAATGATCACGATCTAGTGAGTAACAATCTGCGCAATTCGGACACGCGATCGATCATCCGAAGATCGAACGGTTTCACTCTGCGTCGATACGCGGCCGAAAGTGGCCGTATCGACAAAGAGATCGGAAAAAAGGTCCACGAGTGCCGACGGTTGGTCAGTGCGCGCAAGGAGGCTCAGCGCGACTGCGGGTCCCGGCGCTGCGGCAGCGTGACCACCGACGCGTCGCCCGGACCGGCCGGCGGAAGCCCCGCCACCTGAGCCAGCAGATCGCACCAGGCCGCCAGATGTGCCGCCGTGTCCGGCACCCCGCCCAGGCCTTCCCTGGGTGTCCAGGACGCGCGGATCTCGATCTGCGAGGCGGCCGGACGTTCGGACAGGCCCCCGAAGTAGTGGGAGCTCGCCCGGGTGACCGTGCCGCTCGGCTCGCCGCAGGTCAGACCGCGCGCGGTGAGCGCCCCGGTCAGCCAGGACCAGCAGACCTCGGGCAGCAGCGGATCGGCGGCCATCTCGGCCTCCAGCTCCGCGCGCACCAGCGTCACCAGCCGGAAGGTGCCCTGCCAGGCGTCGTGCCCGTCCGGGTCGTGCAACAGCACCAACCGGCCGTCGGCCAGGTCCTGGTCGCCGTCGACGACCGCCGCCTCCAGCGCGTACGCGTGCGGAGCGAGCCGCTGCGGTGCCCGAGTCGCCTCCACCTCGATCTGCGGCCGCAGCCGCGCGGTTCGCAGCGCCTCCACCGCCGCCCGGAAAAGCGGCGGAACCGACCTGCCCGTATGCCCCCCGTCCTCCTCAGTGTCCTTCGCCTCGTCCATTCCGCCAGCGCCGTCCGACAGTCGTCCCTGAGCCGCAGCCATGCGGGGAAGGTTAAGGGGAACCGGAGCCTCGTGCAGGGAGGAACACCCTGTTGCCGGGCGTCGGGGTTGCCGTCGGGGCCGGGTTCGGTGCCGTGCGAGACTTGCCCCGTGAGTGCCAACGAGAGCCCCGCGAGCCCGCGCCCGGCGCAGCCGACAGCCACGTCCGACGCGGTCAAGGATTCCGCCTTCCTCAGGGCCTGCAGGCGCGAGCCGGTGCCGCACACGCCCGTGTGGTTCATGCGGCAGGCCGGGCGCTCGTTGCCGGAGTACCGCAAGGTCCGCGAGGGCATCCCGATGCTCGAGTCCTGCACGCGGCCCGAGCTGGTCACCGAGATCACCCTCCAGCCGGTGCGCCGGCACGACGTGGACGCGGCGATCTACTTCAGCGACATCGTCGTCCCGCTCAAGGCGATCGGCGTCGACCTCGACATCAAGCCCGGCGTCGGCCCGGTCGTCGAACGTCCGATCCGCACCCGCGCCGACCTCGCCCAGCTTCGCGACCTCACCCCCGAGGACGTCTCCTACGTCACCGAGGCCATCGGCCTGCTGACCGCCGAGCTCGGCTCCACCCCGCTGATCGGTTTCGCGGGCGCGCCTTTCACCCTCGCGAGCTACCTCGTCGAGGGCGGTCCGTCGCGCACGTACGAGAACGCCAAGGCGATCATGTACGGCGACCCCGAGCTCTGGGCCGACCTGCTCGACCGCCTCGCGGACATCACGGCCGCCTTCCTGAAGGTCCAGATCGAGGCGGGCGCGAGCGCGGTCCAGCTGTTCGACTCCTGGGCCGGCGCGCTGGCTCCGGCGGACTACCGCCGCTCGGTGCTGCCCGCCTCCGCGAAGGTCTTCGAGGCCGTCGCCGGGTACGGCGTCCCGCGCATCCACTTCGGCGTCGGCACCGGTGAGCTGCTGAAGCCGATGAGCGAGGCCGGCGCGGACGTCGTCGGCGTCGACTGGCGCGTCCCGCTCGACGAGGCCGCCCGTCGCGTCGGCCCCGGAAAGACACTCCAGGGCAACCTCGACCCGACCGTCCTGTTCGCCGGCACCGACGCCGTCGAGACCAAGACCCGCGAGGTCCTCGACGCGGCCGCCGGCCTGGAGGGCCACGTCTTCAACCTCGGCCACGGCGTCATGCCGACCACCGACCCGGACGCGCTGACCCGGCTCGTCGAGTACGTCCACACGCGGACGGCTCGGTAGGAAGCGCTCACCACGTGTGCCGGGGCCTCGCCCGCCTGCCGAACAGCAGGCCGCGCGGCTCCGGCGGCGGGGGCGTACCCGGCTTCAGCGGCCAGGCGAGCAGCATGCCCGCGAGGAAACCGACGACGTGCGCCGCGTACGCCACGGTGCCCACGTCGGAGACGCCCTCGCCGGACGAGTACACCGCCTGCAGCCCGAACCAGAAGCCCAGCACCAGCCAGGCCGGCAGCCGCAGCGGCAGGAAGACCAGGAACGGGACCAGCACCCACACCCTGGCCTTCGGATACAGCACCAGGTAGGCGCCCAGCACCCCGGCGATGGCTCCCGACGCGCCGATCAGCGGGTCCGTCGAGTCGGCGTTGAGCAGCGCGAAGCCGTACGACGCCGCGTAGCCGCAGACGACGTAGAAGAGCGCGTACCGCACATGGCCCATGCGGTCCTCGACGTTGTTGCCGAAGATCAGCAGGAACAGCATGTTGCCCAGCAGGTGCAGCCGGCCGCCGTGCAGGAACATCGCCGTGAGGACGCTGAGGGGCGGCGACTTGTCGTACGCCGGCGGGCCCACCACACAGCCCGCGCCCCGCGCGCCCACCCCGACGTCACCGGTGGGCACCAGCCGCGGCAGCTGGTGGTGGACCAACTCCTGTGGCACGGCGGCGTAGTGGTCCAGGAACGCCTGGAGGTGGCAGAGCTGCGCCAGGTTGCTGTCGCCCGCCACGGAACCGGAGAGTCCGGGCATGAACAGGAAGACGAGGACGTTCGCGGAGATCAGCGCGTATGTCACCCAGGGGGTGCGGCGCACGGGGTTCACGTCATGGACGGGGATGACCACAAGGAAGTACTGCCCCCGATGCGGGCGGCGAACCGGTGAACGCCGCCGTCCGCGGGTGCGTATGTCTCCTCAACGGCCCGCGGCACGGGGAAGGCGGGTCGCGGGGACGACGTGAGGAACAGGCGATGAACGACCGAGTTACTCCTCCTATGCACGCCACGCCCGACGGCGAGGCGGAGATCTCGCTGGTGCTGCGACTGCCCTGGGAGGACGTGGCACGGCTCGGCCAGGAGGCGGGTCGGCTGGCCGCCCAGATGCAGCGGCCGGTGACCCTCGACGAGGCGGTGAGCAACCGGCTCCGGTCGGCCAGGTCAGCCGCCCACGCGAAGCCCGCGGGGGAGCAGCCGGCCCCCATGACCAGCAGCGCGTCCGTCTCGGCGCTGCCTCCGAGGCAGCCGGCCGACCAGGCGCGGCAGGCGATCGACAGGATCAACGGGACCGCGTAGCAGGCCCACACCGTGAAGCGGACGTCTCGTACCGCGGGAAGGTTCCTTACCGCGGAGGAGTCCCTTCAGGAGCCCCGCACTTTCAGTGCCGCCTTGCGGGCCGCCACCAGTACCGGGTCCCAGACGGGTGAGAACGGCGGAGCGTAGCCCAGGTCCAGGGCTGTCATCTGTTCCACCGTCATACCGGCGGTCAGGGCCACCGCGGCGATGTCGACCCGCTTGCCCGCGCCCTCTCGGCCCACGATCTGCACGCCGAGCAGTCGTCCGGTGCGGCGTTCGGCGAGCATCTTCACCGTCATGGGGGCGGCGTCCGGGTAGTAGCCCGCACGGCTGGTCGACTCGATGGTGACCGACTCGAACCGCAGGCCCACCCGGCGGGCGTCCTTCTCACGCAGGCCTGTACGGGCGATCTCCAGGTCGCACACCTTGCTGACCGCCGTGCCGACCACACCCGGGAACGTGGCGTAGCCGCCGCCCGCGTTCGTGCCGATGACCTGCCCGTGCTTGTTGGCGTGCGTGCCCAGCGCGATATGCCGAAGCTGGCCCGAGACCAGGTCGAGGACCTCCACACAGTCGCCGCCGGCCCAGATGTTCTCGTGCCCGCGCACCCGCATCGCCAGGTCGGTCAGCAGGCCGCCGTGGGCGCCCAGCGGCAGCCCCGCCGCCGCGGCGAGGCCCGTCTCGGGGCGCACGCCGATGCCCAGCACCACCACGTCCGCCGGATACTCGGCGTCCTGGGTGGCCACCGCCCGCACCCGGCCGTCGTCGCCCGTGAGCACTTTGGTGACCTCGGCGTCGTCGACCATGGTGATGCCCAGGCCCGTCATCGCCTCGTGCACCAGCCGGCCCATGTCCGGGTCGAGCGTCGACATCGGCTCCCGGCCCCGGTTGACGACCGACACCTCGTAGCCGCGGTTGATCAGCGCCTCGGCCATCTCGACGCCGATGTAGCCCGCGCCGACCACGACCGCCCTACGGCCACGGGTGTCCGCCAGCGTGTCGATGAGCGCCTGACCGTCGTCGAGCGTCTGCACGCCGTGCACCCCGGGCGCGTCCACTCCCGGCAGATCCGGCCGGACCGGGCGGGCACCGGTCGCGATCACGAGTTTGTCGTACGACGTCCAGGACTCGGCCCCGGAATCGAGGTCACGCGCGCGTACCCGACCGCCGGCCACGTCGATCTCCGTGACCTCGGTGCGCATCCGCAGGTCGATGTCGCGGGCCCGGTGCTCCTCGGGCGTCCGGGCGACCAACTGGTCCCGGTCCAAGACGTCCCCGCCCACCCAGTACGGGATCCCGCACGCCGAGTAGGAGGTGAAGTGGCCGCGCTCGAACGCCACGACCTCCAGCTCGTCCGGGCCCTTCATCCGACGGGCCTGCGACGCCGCGGACATCCCCGCGGCGTCGCCGCCGATCACGACCAGACGCTCCGCCTCACGCTTCGTACGGCTCATGTTCATACGAACACGCTACGTGGGCAGGGCATTTCAGTCCCCCTCGGTCCCAGCTCGCCAGTGCCGCGGCTCACTTCTCCTCGCCGCCCTCCCGCGGGTGGGTGGGCCCGGGCGCCTGCCGGGCCGTCGGCAGCGGGCCCAGCGCGGTCGTCGCGGGCACGGTGGCGGGGCGGCGCGGCAGCCGGGGCCGGACGATCCGCAGCCACACCAGGAGGATCAGCGCGGCCACCGCCACGAACGGCAGCACCGCCCCGATCGCCACGGCCAGCCAGCGCAGCATCGTCACGAACGCGTCCCAGCCGCCCGCCAGCGCGTCCACGAAGCCGGGGTCGTCGTCCTTCCCGGCCGCCTTCTTCACCGGCGTCTCGGTCAGGGACAGGGTGATGGTGGCCAGGCTGGTGCGGTCCTTCAGGGACGACTGCTGGGCCAGCAGCGCCTCCAGGTCGGATTCCCGACTGCTCAGCTCGCCCTCCAGCGTCACCACATCGCTCAGCTTGGTCGCCTGGTCCATCAGCTCACGCACCCGCGCCACGCTGGCGCGCTGCGACCTGATGCGGCTGTCCACGTCGACGACCTGATCGGTGACGTCCTGTGCCTTCGCCGTGCGTTCGAGGAGCTTGCCGGCGCCCTGCAACTCGTCGAGCACCGTGTCGTACTGGTCGACGGGCACCCGCAGCACCACTCGGGTGCGCTCGCGGCCGGCCTCGTCCCGGCTGGTGGACTCGTTACCGACGTAGCCGCCCGCGTTCCCGATGCTGCCGCGCGCCGCGTCGAGGGCCTTCGGTACGTCCTTGACCTGCACGGTCAGGGACGCGGTACGGATGATGTGGCTGGTGACCCTGGGCGGCGCGGTCGCCTTGGCGCCGCCCGCTTCGCCGGCGCGGTCGGAGTCGGCCGCGCCGCCGGGCGCGACCCCCTTCGCGTCGCTCTGCGCGGCCGCCTTGTCGTCGGCCGCCGTGCTGCTCGAATCACTGCCGTCGGCGCTGCAACCGGTCAGCGCGAGGGCCGCGGCCAGCAGAAGACCGGCCAGGGCGTGGACGGGTCGTACGGAACGTCGTGCGCGCATGCGGGCTACCCCCGAGGGTTGTGACGACTGACGCTCCTTCGACGCCGGAGCGGACCGGGACGTTGGAGAAAAACGGTCCCGATGCGGTCACGGTCGGGACTCGTGAAGGACACCGGGCCGGGGCGGGAGTGTCAGTGGGGTCTGAGAAAGTGGGGGCATGAGCGCAACGGGTGCAGGTCGGGTCGTCGTCGTCGGAGCCGGGATCGCGGGGCTGGCCGCCGCTCACCGGCTGCTGCGACGCGGGGCGCGGGTGACCGTGCTGGAGGCCTCGGACCGTGTCGGCGGCAAGCTGCTCCCCGGCGAGATCGCGGGCGCCCGCGTCGACTTCGGCGCCGAGTCGATGCTCGCCCGCCGCCCCGAGGCCGTCGCCCTCGCCCGCGAGGTGGGCCTGGCCGACCGCCTCCAGCCGCCCGCCACCGCGACCGCCTCGCTGTGGACCCGCGGCGTCCTGCGCCCGATGCCCAAGGGCCATGTGATGGGTGTCCCCGGCACCGCCGACGCCCTGACCGGTGTCCTGTCCGACGAGGGTCTCGCCCGCATCGGACAGGACGCCGACCTGCCCCGCACGGAGGTCGGCGACGACGTGGCGGTCGGGGAGTACGTGGCGAAGCGCCTCGGCCGCGAGGTCGTCGACCGCCTCGTGGAGCCGCTCCTTGGCGGGGTCTACGCGGGCGACGCGTACCGCATCTCGATGCGCTCGGCGGTCCCGCAGCTCTTCCAGGCCGCTCGGACGCACGACTCCCTGACGGAGGCGGTCCGCGAGATCCAGGCGAAGGCCGCGGCCAACCAGCGGACGGGGCCGGTGTTCATGGGCATCGCGGGCGGGGTCGGCTCGCTGCCGCTCGCGGTGGCCGAGTCGGTGCGGGAGCGCGGCGGCGAGATCGTGACCGGGGCGCCGGTGACGGAGCTGCGCCGCGAGGCGTCCGGCGGCTGGCGCGTCGTCGCCGGAGACCGGGCCCGGCACGCCGACGCGGTGATCGTCGCCGCCCCCGCCCCAGTCGCCGCCGGTCTGCTGCGCACCGAGGCACCCGCGGCCGCCACCGAGCTCACCGCCATCGCGTACGCCTCCATGGCGCTGGTCACCCTCGCCTACCGCCGCGCGGACGTCACGGTCCCCGAGGGCAGCGGCTTCCTCGTCCCGCCCGTCGACGGACGCACCATCAAGGCGTCGACGTTCGCCTCCCAGAAGTGGGGCTGGATCGGCGACGAGAACCCGGACCTGCTGGTGCTGCGCACCTCCGTCGGGCGCTACGGCGAGACGGAGATCCTCCAGCGCGAGGACGTCGACCTCGTCGCCGTCTCCCGGCACGACCTGCGCGAGGCGACCGGCCTGGACGCCACTCCCCTGGAGACCCGCGTCACCCGCTGGACCGACGGCCTGCCCCAGTACCCGGTCGGCCACCACGCGCGCGTGGCCCGCGTCCGCGAACACGTCGCCAGGATCCCGGGCCTCGCCGTGTGCGGCGCGCAGTACGACGGCGTCGGCATCCCGGCCTGCATCGCGAGCGCGTACGCCGCCGTCGACCAGATCCACGGTGACCTCGGCGCCGTGCAGGAGCTCACCGCCAACCCGGTGCAAAGCCTTCACGGCGGAGCGGGAGAATAAGAACCATGAGTGACGACGCCCCCACCACCGAGTCCGGCAGGGTCCCGAACAAGGGCAAGCTGGCCAAGGACCTCAACGAGACCATCCGCTACACCCTCTGGTCCGTCTTCAGGCTGAAGGACGTGCTCCCCGACGACCGCGCGGGGTACGCCGACGAGGTCCAGGAGCTGTTCGACCAGCTCACCGCCAAGGACGTGACGATCCGCGGCACCTACGACGTGTCCGGTCTGCGCGCCGACGCCGACCTCATGATCTGGTGGCACGCGGAGACCAGCGACCAGCTCCAGGAGGCGTACAACCTCTTCCGCCGCACCAGGCTGGGCCGCGCCCTCACACCGGTGTGGTCGAACATGGCGCTGCACCGCCCCGCCGAGTTCAACCGCGCGCACATCCCGGCGTTCCTCGCCGACGAGACACCCCGCGACTACGTCAGCGTCTACCCCTTCGTGCGCTCCTACGACTGGTACCTGCTGCCCGACGAGGACCGCCGCCGCATGCTCGCCGACCACGGCAAGATGGCCCGCGGTTACCCGGACGTGCGCGCCAACACCGTCGCCTCGTTCTCCCTCGGCGACTACGAGTGGATCCTCGCCTTCGAGGCCGACGAGCTGTACCGCATCGTCGACCTCATGCGCCACCTGCGCGCCTCCGAGGCCAGGATGCACGTCCGCGAGGAGGTCCCGTTCTACACGGGCCGCAGGAAGTCGGTCGCTGATCTGGTGGCAGGCCTCGCGTAAAGCGCCTCTTCAGGGCGCGGGCTGAATCGATCCGCGGCTCCGCCGCGTGGGCGCGACCAGCCACAACGCACCCGTGGACGGCATCACCGCGCAGCCCGCGGTTCCGGCTCCGCGTGCGGCGCACAAGCGGCGCGCCGCACCGGAAGCCGCCCTTCCAACAGGTACGCGTCCAGATATCCGTTGACGCATCGGTTCGGCCCACCGGCGATCCCATGCGTTCCCGCGTCCCGCTCCGTCACCAGCACCGACCCCGACAACCGTCGACGCAGTTCGAGCGCCCCGTCGTACGGCGCAGCCGCATCCCGCTCAGCGGCCAGAATCAACGTCGCCGGCAACTCACCGGCACCGGTCCGCACATCAAGGGCCTGCTGACGCGGCGCCAGCCAATACGCGCAGGGCAGGTTCGTCCACACGTTGTCCCAGGTCTCGAAGGGCGCCACGCGCGCGAGCCGGGTGTTGTCCCGGTCCCACACCGTCCACTGGGTGGGCCAGGGCGCGTCGTTGCACTCGACCGCCATGTAGACCGCGTGCGCGTTCTCCGCCTCGGCCGCCGCCTCCGGATGCGGCCCGGCCTGCTCGATCAGCGGCTGCGGGTCGCCCTTCAGATACGCCGACAGCGCCTGCGCGCGGTGCGGCCAGTAGTCGTCGTAGTACCCGGCCGACAGGAACGCCCCCTGCAACTGCCCGGGGCCGACCTTCCCGCCCGCCGGCTTCGCGGCCAGCAGTGCCGCGGCCTTCTCGTAGCTGCGCAGCACCTCGTCGGCCGTGTCGCCCAGTCCGTACACGTCGTCGTGCCGGGCGGCCCACTCCCGGAAGTCCTGCCAGCGGCCCTCGAACGCGGCCGACTGGTCGAGGTTGTTGCGGTACCAGACCTGCTGCGGGTCCGGGTTCACCGCCGCGTCGAACACCATCCGCCGTACGTGCGACGGGAAGAGGGCCGCGTACAGCGCCCCCAGGTAGGTGCCGTACGACGCGCCCATGAACGTCAGCCTCGACTCCCCGAGCGCGGCGCGCAGGACGTCCAGGTCGCGGGCGTTGTTGAGGGAGGTGTAGTGCCGCAGCGCGTCGCCGGCGCGCTGCGCGCAGCCGCGCGCGTACGCCTTCGCCTGCGCGACGCGTTCCCGCTTGTACGACTCCGAGGGATACGCCGGTGCCTGGGTGGGAGCTTCGAGGAACGTCTTGGGGTCCTTGCAGGACAGATGCGCGGACCGGCCCACCCCGCGCGGGGCGTAGCCCACGAGGTCGTACGCCGCCGCGAGCCGTTTCCACTCGGGGAGCGCGCCGATCAGCGGGAAGTACATGCCGGAGCCGCCCGGCCCGCCCGGGTTGTAGACCAGTGAGCCCTGCCGGGGCACCCGGCGCTTGCTGTTGTGCGGATCCTTGTGGGTGGCCGGCACCCGGCTCACGGTCAGTTCGATCTGCCGACCGTCGGGTCGGGCGTAGTCGAGCGGCACGGACACGGTGCCGCAGCGCACGCTGCTCGGCAGGTCCTCCGTGGCGGGGCAGGTGCCGAAGTCGATGCCCCTCTTCCCGGCGTGTGCGGCGGCCACCGCCGTGCCACGCAGCTCGGCCGCGCCCGGCACCCCGGTGGCGCTGCCGGCCGGGGCCGCGGTGAGCGTGGTCAGGAGCAGGGTCCCGGCGGCCAAGTAGAGGGCGGGGGCTCTCATCGCGTATCCCTTCGGTGCACGACAGTAACAAAAGGGATGTTTCGTCCGGCGGTTGGCGAAGGCAAGCACCGCCCGGCCGGTGTCGGCCCCAACACCCCCGTGCGCCCCCC
>Ga0307514_10001355_pt1 | contig 31008 bp, 30 predicted proteins | sample 16_EM_MG_FD_203088 | JGI IMG/M metagenome (GOLD analysis project Ga0307514, IMG submission 203088) | Populus trichocarpa ectomycorrhiza microbial communities from riparian zone in the Pacific Northwest, United States - 16_EM | ecosystem: Host-associated > Plants > Roots > Unclassified | place... | reverse complement strand
TAGAGAAAGACAGCCAATGGTCCTTGAAGGAAATTCAATCAGGGAAGGTACTGTTATTTACATGAAGTCAGTGGAGGAGATCGATAAGTTGCGGGTGGGAAGAGGGCTTTTCCGTCCAGCAAGGGGGATTATCACCCAATAAGAAGGAAGGCCATAATACCACGGCCCAACACCACCAGAAACTAGTTGGGAACATGTGGGTTGTATCAGAGGGGGATGTCCAGTTTGTAGAGGTGCAGGCCAGATACATGTTTGTGATGATAAAATGATAGGGTGGTCTTACTTGAGCATCGCCTACCAAAAGCGGGGTATTGTTGTATTCTGGAGCGGGGTTAAGGTTTTGGTCACCTTCACGATATACTTTCGCGTTTGTGTTTCCAGAAAATTGGGGCAGGATGCATTCCCTTATCATAGGCCAGATAACTTGGATGCGAGTAATGAATTACCCCCTCCCAAAGGAGTGAGGGGGGTTGAGGCAGGTGTTTAGTTTTACGCACTGTGCAGCCAATACCTCATCCCATTTCCAGCCTCAGTGCATTCCACTGCGGATGCATTGACACGACGATACACAATACACCCTTCCTGCCCTCAGTCTGCCTGCAGCCCCTCCCACTTCTCCTCCATGGACACCATGATCTGCTTGAATGCAGTCTCCAGTTACCCACAGAGGGATTCTTGCATGTGTTGGTTTTGCTAAGCATGTGGTCAGTAAATCCTTGACCTTTTCCCATCTCTTCCAGGTATTCACCAGCTGGCTCCTTCACCACACGAACCCACCGGCGGCACTCTCGCCGATTTTGGCTCTCCTTGGTAACCCAGTGGCACCTAGACTACCATGTTAGCTACAGCTCGCTATGCATGCTGTATGCATGTCCTGCTTTGCTCTCCTCCTATTGCCAGGCTCATTTATAGGCCTGCGTTGGAATTTTGTGGGCTAAAGTTCTATACTAAATACCCCCTTTGGGGATAACATACTGGCCTTGCTTAGCAGCAATAGTCTCTATCATGTAGGTGCGATTGGTATGTCCGGGCTCGTTTACGGTCCTGTTCGTTAGGTAAAGCCCTGTACTAGAAAGCTCTTTTGGACATAACATACTAGTCTTGCTTACCCTGAACTCCGTGTAGGTGAGAGGTCTTGGCATTTGTAACTCGCCTGGAGGCGTCCATAGAGCCCCGATTTTGGAAAGAATTTCTGCAGTGGTGTTTGACTCTTTGCTTCTCAACATGCGACTAGGCAAATATAATGCGGGTGTAATTTTTTTTTTTATCCCTATGGGTTTCTGGTTTCCAGTAGTTGGTATCGGAGCCTTCCCAGTAGGTAGATCTGTTCAAGGCTAAAAACGAATTGTCCTCTGGGTGACTTCTTGGCTTTATCTAAAACTGCATGTACGGTACCTACTGGGATATCGAACACAGGCAGGTGCGTTTTTGCCGTCAATTCCCCAGCTATTCCACCAGCTCTCCCACCAGCCCGACTGGAGAAGCTTTAAAAGCTGTGAGCGGCGCAAGCGGGCATTGCATGTATATAACCCCGTCATGTCCTCTCCTCCCTCAACCACACCAGCATCTCTATTCTCTCTCGCAATCTACAAGCCCGCTCTAGGCCCTACCGATGAAACTGTTGGTGATCAGATTGTATTTTTTACATCGAGGGAGCCACAGACTCCAAATGAGCGGCTGAGGCAGGTAGGGCTAGCGCAGGGAGTGGTAGAATTTGCAAAGTGAGTGCAAGGCAGAGTGGGCTCTTGGAGTTATTAAAGATTGATACTTACGACTAGGTCTACTCGTACAGAGGATTCAACGACAGCGAGAATTTAAGCCAGATTGAGACCGAGCGGAGCCGGATCGTACTGCAGGAAGTCGAGGAAGGATGGTGGATTCTAGCTGTTGGTGATTCCCTCTGCTAGTGCGTTGTAGAATCACGTTGGCAATAACGAACCTGGTGTTAGTAGCATGTCGATTTTACGCGGATAAGCTCTGGTCAACCCAATAGCATCGAGTACTCCTCTCGTGAGGTCTCCCACCCACGGCTTCTCCTTGCGCAACTCACAGCAGCATACAACCAATACCGCTTTCTCTATGGCACATTCGATGCAAATATCCAGGAATTAGGGCGTGAGAGGTTCTGTCGCAGGCTGGAAAGATACTGGGTACGGTGGGTGCGGAGGTGGGAGGTGGTACCTACTGGAAACCCAGCGGTGGAGGTGTGGGGTGGGATAAAGATGGCACAGCCTAGGCTAGGTGCTGCTGTCAGGGAGGTTTTAGAGGCGTTTGTAACGCAGGAGCGAGCTGTAGAAGGAGGAGGGCTGGTGGATATGGTTGTGAGTAGATTTGGGAAGATAACAAGCCTGGGGGAAGGCCAAAATGGAAGCTCGACCATTCCGGCACAATCAGAGCCATTTCGAGTTTCTTCTGCCCTACCATTTTCACTATGGCCAGCCTCTACAAACTCTTCACCTGCACCTTCACGAACCCATTCACCCGGGCGGCCCCCTTCACTACTACCACTTTCATTCACCCCAGAACCAGAACCTGCTGTTATTAGAGAGATCACAGCTTCAGATGGGTGCATATTTCCAGGGACTGGACATTTGGGTCCAACAGCAGTTAGAGACATCTCAGCGTGGGTTTCCAACATGTATTTATGGAACGAAGATCGGGTTGTTCCCCGGAGTAAGGGAGGGAAAAGACCGAGGTTGAGCCGCCCCTCACCAACTCCCAGCTTTGGTTCTAGCGAAGAACATGGTCCCTTGGGTGTGAGCGGGAGGGATATTATCGACTCAAGTGCCAGGGTAGAAAATGGAAGTGTAGGTGCACACGCCCCAGGAAAATCGAGGCCGCGGAGTTTGATTCCCGCTCAGAGGCAATCAATGAATGGCGGTACATCGGCAGCATCACGTACGGGAAGAGGTACTGTCGCAAGCCAGGTGGGTGCAACGACTGTGGCCTCCACGGCAGCAAATAGTTCTACGACGTCGAATGGAAAACTCTTGAATATTTTGACTTTTCGATGGGCTGGCGGGGGCGGAGGTTCTGGTAGCGAAGCTAGTGGCCGTGGAAGGGACCAGAATACTCAAAATCCAGTAACTACCGAGACAAACGTGGAAAGTTACTCCCAGCCAGGGTCACCAAAATTCAGGTCTGACACGAAGAAAAATGGGCAACCAAGATTTCTTTATGGTTATACAGGAGATTTGGATGATGATGAGGATGAAATGGATGGAGGACTGCATATTGATGGGGCTGATAACCCTAGTGGTAGATCCCATGGTGGAAAGATCACGGAAAGGCTTGTATGGCTGTTGAATAGCAAGCCCGACGATAGATTACCAGGAAAGCAGCCAGAGATTATTGGAGGTGATGATGGACAGGGAGGCCTGGCAGAGCTCCAGCAAAGCAGTGCTGATCGGGCACTACGGCTGCCTGCACTCAAAGAATTCAGGGTTGTCGTATACCTGGTAAGGTAACCAAGCTAAGATACGGGAAATACTTAAGTTAACACGGAAGCAGAATCCCCCTTTTACATTTACCCTCATATTCGAGCCTAAGTCTCCACGCCTATCATCGCCATCATACTATAGATCATTACACCTACGGCTTGGCCCCCTACGGGATTCACTTCTCCCCTCTATACCCAAGTCAACCAGGCCGGGATCAGCGACTCCTACGAAGCCCGTAGTTTACGATCTTCTATTTGATCCAGTCACTCTTGCTACGTCTTCTTCTTTGCCAAATATACCCTCCTATCCATCCTATGAAGGCGTACATACTCCGCCACAACCGTGGAGTCGAGTCGAAGCTATACATATACATAATCACATATTAAATATTTATGCAGATTCAGAGCGAGGGCAAGAGCGTAAGTCACGGACCACGAGGGGTTGGTGGTTGGCTTACAATAGACTGGGAAGTAGCAGGAAAGAGGCTATTTTGGTGTGGAAGGAGGGGGGGAGAGGGAAAGGCGGTAATGATAGGCTGGGTGGACAAGTTGATATCGGAGGAGATATTGGGGGGGGGCTTGGCAGTATCTTGGACACCAGTAGATATTTTGAGGGGCTACTAAGGGGCAGGGGGTGAAGTTGCCTCCTGTATAGTAATTGAATAAAGTTGATATAACACTACCGTACTCACATTTATCATATGTGCTACCCAGCACCCACTGAATGGACACTGGACCCAGTCCGCTGAGCAGCTACTTAACACAATTGACAGTTGTCAACAATTGGTTGCCATATGGCAACGGCACCCACTGTACTGTAAGCGGAAATTGGTTTTCTCACTATCCCCTTTCCTTCCACTACATGTGAAAACATTCGCTGGGGCACAATTGATTGATTCCCTCCACTGGACCCCTCCCCCTCACTTGGGCTTGGCTATTGGTGCAAGAGTTTACCTTCATGAATTGTGCCTGAGGTGCATTTTCCTTACAAACACTTTGCCCGCAGCTTTGCTGAGGTGAGAGGCCCCCCACGGTGATCAACATCATCGCCATTCCGACACAGCTCCAATCAAACGCCCCTGCCATTGGTACCACATAAAATATACATTCTAAATTTTGCGACGCAGGCGCTCACGCATATTCATGGCTCGCACCCGGGGAGCTGCCAAAAAGGTAGCTGACGACCCCGTTGAAGATGTTCCCATCGCAGATCAAAACCTTGCCGGTGAAGTTCCTCTGGTCGCGGAGAAACCTGTGCCTAAGCCTAGGAGAACGAGGCCTAGGCGTGGAAAGATCGTTGAGGAACAACAGGAAACAGATGAGCAGGAGGCACTAAATGTGGATGCTGTAACAACAGACGCTGAGGGGGAGGAGGAGGAGGCTGACGGGGAGGTAGGAGAGCACGAGGACCCAAGTGGGAGGGTTTCAAGAAGTAGGAGTAGGGCTGGAAAGGGTAGTGGTAGGAAAGATAAGGAAAAGCCACAGGAAGGTAAGCTTGCTTCTCCAATTCGTTTCACAGCTGCTTGGAGTATGGGAGACTGACACATGACTCCCATAGCACAACTAGTGTCCTTCCCATCGATTATGGATGAGGGCGTCAACAACACAGGTACAATGGCACCATTCCCAGAGCCCTACATACCGAAGTCTAGATATATCTCTGTCATACAAACTACACCAAAGAGGACAATGTCAAACGCCCCCCCGAAGACCCCCAAGTTTGACCCGGAAGTACATGGGAAAGATCTTGAGAAGGATTTCCAGGAAGATAATGGTGTCGACACTTTCGAACAATTGATCAAGAGGTCACCAAGGAAAAATCCTATGGATAACAAGAACTTGGATATGCCAGCCCCATTGGCTCTGGAGGATGTACAGTTCATGGAGATACAATTGCCTGCGCAGACGGAGGAGGAGAGGAAGTTACTGACTGAGGAACCAGTTCAGACGGAGGAACTCATATCTGAGGTTAAGGTAGCAATTACTGTAATCCCTGTACTGGTACCCCGCTGATCATTGGCTGACACTCGACTACAGGTACTAGAAGCACCTAAGAGTCGAGCGACCAGAAAAAATGCTCCAGCTATTCAAGCAACTCCGTTGACTGTTAGAAAGACACGTGCAGGAGCTTCCGCGCCTTCTTCAACTAACCCCGTTGCTACAGCTACAGCTCGACGAGGAAAACAGCCTGTGATAATGAAAACTACGCCACCTCCTGCTTCACCTCCCAAAGCAATCTCAACGAAGACAGCTGCAGCCTCACCTCCCCGGTCAGATTCAAAGAAACCTACCACCTCTAGTACTCCTTCGAAAGCTCCTATAAAGACTTCTGCTACAGCCCCCCGTGGGGACGCAAGGGGAAAGCAGACATCACCCACTCTAAATGTATCAAAGCCTGTAACTACATCGCCGCCACCACAGGCTGGAAGGAAGAAACCTGCCCTGTCAACCCCCTTACGCAGCCCAGTGACGAAGAGTGCGCCCACTGGATCCCCGGAAAAGTCAACATCCAGTGCTTCTCCCAAGTCCATATCAAGACCTGCTTCACTGGCACAAGCTTCACCAAAACAATCTATCTCAAGCTCCTCCCCCTGGGCTGCCGGCAAGAGGCCCACACCAACATCACCCCCTCGAGCCCCTGTCTCTCAAGCTCGAGAAGCAGCAAAGAAGCTCACAGAGAGGCCAATTGCAAAGCCTGTCCCCAGGAAGCCTTTGGGTTCTGTTGCTCCAAAGATACCACTCAAGGAAAAGAAGCCCATGGTGGAACCCCTACTTGTCGAGGTACTACCTATTCGGGTGAAGCGTGCCGCATCAGGGCCAGTGCCTCCAACAAAACGTATTCGCCCAACTCCACCCATATCAGGAACGGCTGCTGGGGTTTCTCAAAATGCAAATGTGGTCGCCCCTCCAGCTTCCCGTCCACGCATAGCAAGCTTGAACAAGCCTCCCCCACCCACCAGAGCTTCAAAACCACCTACAAAGCCCACCAGCTTTAAGCTCGTCGGTGAAGAGATTGCAAGAAAGCAAGCAGAGGCAAAGGAGGCAAGAAAGAAGAGAATGGAAGAGGCAGAGGCTGTTAAAGCATCGCTGAAGGAAAAGCAAGCAAAGGCAAGGAAGTCTATACCCTCGAAAACCTCTTCGACTGCCAGCAAATCATCCCGGGACAGTAACATATCAGCAGCAGTGAATGGGCAACTTGAAAGGGAACTTGCTTCTGTAGATGTACAGAAAACTGAGGGGCCTACCAAACCAGAGACCCCAAGTCCACCTCGCCCCAGACAGTCTCGCCCAACGAAGCCCTCTGTTATTGGCCCGAGACCTGCGTTGGTCATTCAAAAGAAAGCCCCAACAACAAAACTTACAACCGCAACTTCGAAGCCAGCTGTTCCAGCTGTAGCCCGAGGTGCAGCAGGCCCTGTGTCAGGTACTGTTAATGGAACAGTGCAACCAGCACCAGAGCAGGATGACATGCAACGCGAGGAGCGGATTGCACAGGCGGAGAAGCTTAGGGAGCAAGCTGCTGAGAAGGGTAAAGCAGCTGTTCTTGCTTGGGCTGCACAGCAGAAGAGTAAGGAATCTGCCACCTCTTCCAGTTCCACCACCAAGACAAAGCAAGCTGCTTAATTGCCTTCTATTTACAACGGGATATTACGGGAATAGGGAGGTATCAACCTACCCAACACCCTATAAAGACACGATGGGGTGTGGAACCGTTTTCTTTGCATGGTTTTTTAATTTCAGGGTCCACATCTACACCCCCATCCACCATGTATGATCATGCACACAATACTGGAGAACTGTGTATCATGGTGGTATAGTAAGGGGGTAATATGGCTGTGCTTGTTGCTTACTTTATGTTTCTCTCTCCTTTTCCTTTTCTTTATGTGCGGTTTGTGGGTGGGTATGGGCATATCTTTTCCCATGGCTTGTTTTTTCCCATGTTTTTATATTAAAGGCATCTGCACTGTTGTATGGAAGTGTGCATTTGTGGGTTTGTAGCCGGTCAATCCTAGTAATACCTCAGGCTCCTTCTCTCCCTAGTAGCTGTGATTGTGGCCTACTCAGGACTTACTCATAATATTAATTATACTGTAACTAGACCAAAAGTGGAATCTCAGGTGCTAGTACCTAGCTCTGCTGGATAGCTTATTCAGAGGTTTGTTTTAATGTAGTGTGAGCCTTGGGCACGCTCCCATAATCTATTCAGATATGCCGTGGAACAAATACACTCTTGAACAGTTCGAGCCATGGGGTGAATATGATGAATCGAAATACTATGGCCCTTACAATGGCCTCCTCAGCAACCTATTTCGGAAGGAAGAATACCACAGAGTCGTCCACGGCAGGCGCAGTTAAAACATCAGTCGATTTTACTATTTTCAGCATCAGAAACACCCAATACTTTTTGTCGAGATCAAGCCGGCACGGCCTCGTGCAGCTAGCTGATCAGCAGTTGCCCGAAGAGCCAGATCTTATTCCCAGTAGCACCAGAAGGATGAATCCATCGACATCTTGACGCCTCAAAGGTTGTAGGTCATGTTAGGGAAATGTGTGTACAGATGAGACAAGGTAATTTATTGGGACTGATGTCTATTATCGAGTGAATCATCAGACACCAGCTGCACTTGCCAGTGCTTCCCATGCTCGTTACAACTTCAAACTGGATGCTATTCTGAATTGAAATGCTGCAGGTACAGTGGTGGAGAGAGGTCCCAGGTCAACTACCCAAAAATTTATCAAAGTGGAGGTATTATGTAGCAGTTAGTCTTGTTAGCACAGGTCAATTGATGTGTGAAAGAAAACAAAATACGATTTAAAGGGCAAATCAAAAATATATATAACTATTCTTATATACATAATATATAGCAGCATGCAAGGTACAATCCCTGGCCCAGGAACGTTCCAGCATACTGGTAGACTAGGTACTGTGGTAACAGGGTTGCTTGAGTCAGTTGCGTTGAGCCCCACTATATCCGTAGTTGTTTGCAAGCATCAAAATCGGACTTAACACCCCTCACAGGCATTAAGATATGGCGACAACTCCAGGGTCCGCAAATCGTTAGTACTCCCCATAATGCTTACACAGAAAACTGGTTCACCTTACTGACAAACTTCCCACAAGCAACAGCAATTGAAGAAAAAACTGGATCAATGACTGAGCCCCCACCGCCTGTGTCGAAGGCCGCCATTCAGGATGAGGTTCGAAAAGATCAAGTTGGTGATGTTAACAGAACACCAGCTGTGGCTGGAAGTGAGGCCCCAAAAGTGAAGACTGAAAAAGAATGTAAGCATCTCATGTCCCAGGGATCAAACCAAAGTCATTGACAATATGTCTCTTTTAAGTGGAGAAGGAGCGCAAGAAGGCAGAGAAGGAGGCCAAGTTCGCCGTGAAGAAGGCAAAGCAACAAGCGGAAAAAGCAGCTGGTGGTGCCATACCTGGCGACACTGGCAAGAAGAGAGAAAAAAAAACAAAGGAGCCAGAACCCGTGGAGGAGGAATTTGTCGATGAGACTAAGCCAGGGGAGAAAAAGAGTAGGGGAGATCTGCCAATGCCTTTCTTGCATATGCTAATCGTACATCTGGTACAGTCCTCAAATCTCTCGACGACCCTGCCTATAAAGCATACAATCCCACCGCCGTAGAGTCATCATGGTACAGCTGGTGGGAAAAGGAGGGATTCTTTGAACCTGAGTTCGGCCCAGACGGAAACCCTAAGCCAGAGGGATTGTTTGTCATTCCAGCTCCACCACCAAATGTTACTGGTGCTCTGCACATCGGGCATGCCCTGACAATTGCGATCCAAGATACTATGATCCGATGGTAAGCTATCCCTACGACTTGGTGACTCTCTTCTGACCATTTTATAGGAACCGTATGCTGGGGAAGACTGTACTTTTCCTCCCAGGGTTCGACCATGCCGGTATCAGCACACAAAGCGTTGTGGAGAAAATGCTCTGGAAGAAGGAGAAGAAGACCCGACACGACCTTGGAAGAGAAAGATTCACGGACTTGGTTTGGAAGTGGAAGGAGGAGTACCACATGAGGATCAAAAACCAGCTGAAGAAGATGGGAGCTTCCTATGACTGGAGCAGAGAAGCATTCACCATGGATGAGGCGAGGTCAAAGGCAGTCATCGAGGCCTTCGTACGTTTACACGAGGAGGGGATCATTTACCGTGAGAACAGGCTCGTCAACTGGTGTTGTAAGATGAACACAACATTGTCGAACTTGGAGGTCGACCAAGTCCAGCTTGAGGGACGTACCATGCTTTCTGTACCAGACTACGATGAGAAGGTCGAGTTTGGAGCGATAACCTCATTTGCATACCCCATTGGAGGCACCAATGAGAAGATTATCGTTGCCACTACTCGTCCTGAGACCATGCTCGGAGATACCGCCATTGCCGTACACCCCGATGACGAGCGTTACACCAAGTTCCACGGGAAAACTGCCATTCACCCTTTCATCCCAGGCCGAAAGCTCCCTATTGTACTGGACACATATGTTGAGAGGGAGTTCGGGACTGGTGCCGTTAAGATCACCCCTGCCCATGACCAGAACGATTACGAAATTGGGAAGAGGCACAATCTTGAGTTTATCAACATCCTGAATGATGACGGCACTTTCAATGACAGTGTTGGGCCGGAATTTGCGGGAATGAAGAGATTCACTGCTAGAAAGATTGTAGTGGAGAAACTAAAAGAGCTTGGGCTGTACGTGGAAACCAAGGATAACCCAATGACTGTTCCCCTATGTAGCAAGTCGAAGGATGTCATTGAGCCACTGATGAAGCCACAGTGGTGGGTTAGGCAAAAGGCCATTGCCGATGCTGGTATTTCTGTAAGTCCCCTAAGAGGCGAGGGTTGAGTTGAGGGGGTGCTGACGACCCTGTGCAGGCGGTCCGAAATGGTGAAATCAAGATTCAACCCAGCGTCTCCGAAAAGGACTTCTATAGATGGTTGGAGGGCATCCAAGATTGGTGCATTTCTCGCCAGCTTTGGTGGGGACATCGGGCTCCTGCGTATTATGTGGACATCGAGGGTGAAACTGTTGATGTAGGTCTCTGAGGGATACTACAAGGCTCCACGCTAACCTCAAATAAGCATGCCGATGGTAGCAGATGGGTCGTTGGGCGCACCGAGGAAGAAGCTCGGGCTAAAGCTGAAGCGAAATTCTCCGGCAAGAAGTATACCTTGGAGCAGGATCCTGACGTCCTTGATACCTGGTTTTCCTCTGGTCTCTGGCCTTTCTCTACCCTTGGATGGCCTGACGGAGCCAATGACATGTCTAAGTTCTATCCAATGTCAATCCTCGAGACCGGGTGGGATATCCTCTTCTTCTGGGTTGCCCGCATGGTCATGCTCGGAATTAAGCTCACTGGCAAGGTGCCATTCACCGAAGTCTTCTGCCACTCCTTGGTGCGAGATTCTGAAGGCCGAAAGATGTCAAAGTCTTTAGGCAACGTTATTGATCCTCTCGATATCATCACTGGCACCACACTCCAGACTCTTCATGATAAATTGCTGCTAGGTAATCTCGACCCTAAGGAAGTTGCGATGGCCACCAAGTATCAGAAGACTGCGTTCCCAGAAGGCATCCCGCAGTGTGGCAGTGACGCCATGCACTTTGCTTTCTGTGCTTATACTACTGGAGGAAGGGATATCAATATGGATATCAAGGTTGTGCATGGTTACAGGAAGTTCTGTAACAAGATTTACCAGGCTACTAAGTTTGCGCTGATGCGTCTTGGTGAGGACTTTGTTCCAAGGGAAGATGGGAATAAGACTGGGAAGGAATCGCTGGTCGAGAAGTGGATCTTGCACAAGTACAACAAGGCTGCTGAGCTCATCAACAAGGCTCTTGAGGAGCGTGACTTCTCTGGTGCTACCAGCATTGTTTACAACTACTGGTATGCTGAACTGTGTGATGTCTACATCGTAAGTTGTCCCTCTCGCAGGCTCATCCAACAGCAGTGCTAAGGGAGGCATAGGAAAACTCCAAGCCCCTCATTCTCGAGGGTACTGCAGAGCAGAGACGCTCTGCCCAAAATACTCTTTACACATGCCTTGAGGGTGCCCTTACAATGATTCACCCCTTCATGCCATTTGTCACTGAAGAGTTGTGGCAGCGCCTGCCCCGCCGCCCTGGAGACAAGAATCCTACCATCGTCAAGGCTGCCTATCCAACATACAATCCAGAGCTTGATGACCCCGCTGCGGCTGCCGCGTACGACTTGGTAATTGCTGTCGTTAGGGCAATCAGGTCTCTTGCCAGCGAGTACAACATCAAGGAGAACATCAAAGGTGACGGGAACTTGCTTTGTAGCTATATTGGAGATATTTGCTAATGAGGGTCTTAATGAATTGTAGTCTTCGTCCAAGGCTTCGATGACCTCACTTACGCCACCATCCAAGAGCAAATCCCTTCCATCATTGCCTTAACAAAGGGTCTCAATGACCTCCAGGTTCTTTCTGCCAAGGAAGACCACCCAGGGGGCTGTACGCTCAACTCAATCTCCAAAGATTGTAACGTGTATCTCCTCGTCAAGGGCCGTGTCGATATAGACTCCGAAATATCCAAAGCCCAGGCCAGGCTGTCAAAGGCTGAGGAGGCTTGCGCGAGACAGGAAAAGTTGATCAGCGCAGCGGACTACAAGAAGAAAGTCAAGCAAGGCGTCCAAGAAGCAGACGCGAAGAAAGTTGCAGACTTGAAGGCAGAAACGGAGACCTTGAAGCAGGTTATTGCAAAGTTTGAGGGTCTGAGGGCATAGGGCGCCCCAGCTCCTGTGGAACAGCAAATTGCATGCAGATGTGGTAAGGTAGCCAAGAGTAAGGGGATGGGTGATGGGCAAGAGGTTTGGAGGGAGGTGAAGGAGTGGTGTGGGAGACACTGGTGTTGGTTTGTCATTGGGGGCATGGGGTTTGCTGGTTTGGTGGGTCTTTTAGCGTATGCGTATGGGAGCTCATTGGGGGTTTGTGCAAATGGGAGTTGCAATCCTAGGATTACCCATGGGAGTTAGGCGGACGCAGAGGAAGTTACAAGTATACGATGCATAGATGAAAAGATTAACTGGTATCAAAAGCGGTGCTCTAGCTACCAAAAAATAATGGATAAATTTCAAGTTGGTAGACAATGTCATATGAGACAATCATCTTGCAAACATAAAATGTACAGTACCGGTACTGTACTTACCCTGAAGGCCATCAGCGCTTCTGCCAAGATTTACAACTTGTTCTCGCCAAAAGAAAAAGCTTGCGAAAGCATCTCAAGCAAGAACCACAACGATGGTGAAATCCTATTTGTAGGCATCTCTTTGCTTCACATTCGCCCCGGTGCTAATTGACATCAAATCATATTTTCTGCAGGCGTTATGAGCACCTAAAAAACTTCGGTGTGATCACCTCCTCGACCACTAACCCTGTCTGGACCCAGCATCCCTCCTCCACCTCTAGCAAGACCAGCGTCGGGTGCGCCATCGTCCCTGCAAACGAAGAGGTCATAGTATGGGACATCAAAACCGGGGACCGACTCTCCCGGTGGAAAGATGAGTCCTGTAAAGCCGAAGTCACCGTGATTGAACAGTCCAAGCTCGACCAAAATGTCTTTGCAGTGGGATACAGTGATGGGTCAATTCGAATCTGGGATTGGAAGACAGCACAGGCGGTGATTAGTTTCAATGGACATAGGTCTGCGGTAACGACGCTGGAGTTTGATCATTCAGGGACGAGGTTAGCGAGCGGAGGGAAGGATGCAGCTATTATTGTGTGGGACTTGATTGCGGAGGTAGGACTGTATAAGTTGAAGGGGCATAAGGACCAGGTTACAAAGGTGCAGTTTCTAAGAGGAGGTGGTGCGTTGGATGGAGCGCAGGATGAGGAGATTCAGGATACGGTAGAGGAGGCAAGCGATGAGGACGGTTACTTGATTAGTACCAGTAAGGACACATTGATCAAATTGTGGGAATTATCGACACAGCACTGTATAGAGACGCATGTGGCGCATCATGGGGAGTGTTGGGGGATGACACTATCGCCGGACAAGAGGGGTCTTATTACTATTGGGAATGATGGGGAGATGAAAGTTTGGGCGATTGATTTAAGGGGACTCACTGGAGCTGCTACCACAATTGGAGATACACATTGCCTACTCGACCGGGGATACCTTTACCGCTCGAGCAAAGACCGAGGAGTGATGGTAACATTTCACCCAAGTTCAAATTTTATAGCGGCGCATGGAACAGACAAGAGCGTGGAAATCTGGCGGATACGGACAGGAGACGAGATCAAACGAGTATTGAAGCGAAAACGAAAGCGAGCAGCAGGGAAGGGAAAAGAGGCGACAAATGGAGAGGCTGATGCAACTGTAGACGATATCTCATCTGCCAAAGTAGAGGATATATTCACCTCTTATGTCGTTCTCCGAGCAGGTGGGAAGGTGCGGGGAATTGACTGGGCGGTGAAACCGGGCAAGTCCAGTTCAGTACAGCTTCTGGTGTCACTAGCCAATAATTCCTTGGAGTTATATGATATACCCAAGCCACTCAGCTCGAAGGAAAAGAAGAAAGCCCCAGAGATACCAGACTATAAGAAGTCCCACTCTATAGATCTAGCAGGCCATAGGTCGGATGTTCGAGCTCTAGCACTGAGCTCTGATGATCGAATGCTTGCATCTGCATCAAGTGATTCACTGAAAGTCTGGAACGTTAGGACATCGACTTGTATCCGTACTTTTGAATGTGGCTACTCCCTCTGCTGCTCCTTTCTCCCTGGGGACAAGATCGTACGTCTCCCTCTACCTCCATATTGATGTCGCAGCTAACCCACACAACAGCTTGTCGTTGGTACCAAAACGGGCGAAATCGAACTCTTCGACGTCGCCTCTTCTATAATGCTCGAGTCTTTCCAAGCCCATGATGGTGCCATTTGGTCCCTCCAAGTCCACCCCGATGGAAAATCCCTGGTAACCGGCTCCGCAGATAAATCCGCCAAGTTCTGGAAATTTGAAGTCATCCAGGCAGAGATCCCTGGGACACGCAGGACTACTCCCAAGCTAAAACTTGTGCATAAGAGAACGCTGAAGATGGATGATGATATCCTCAGTGTGCGATATACCCCAAACGGAAAACATCTTGCTGTTGCATTGCTAGATAATACTGTCCGGGTGTTTTTTGCGGATACCTTGAAGCAATTGCATACTCTCTATGGACATAAGCTACCAGTGCTAAACATGGATATCTCATCAGACTCGAAGCTCATCGTGACATGCTCTGCGGATAAGAGCGTTAAAATTTGGGGGCTGGATTTTGGGGATGTGCATAAGAGTTTCTTTGCACATAACGATAGTATTATGCAAGTTGTATTTGAGAGGGAAGGGCATAACTTCTTTAGTGCGAGTAAAGATAGATTAGTGAAATACTGGGATGGGGATAAATTTAAGAATATCCAGAAGATGGAGGGCCATCATGGAGAGATTTGGGCAATGTGTGTGGGGAGGTGCACGGAGTTTGTGGTCACGGCGAGTCATGATAAGAGCATCAGGGTTTGGGAGCAGGGTGATGATATGGTATGTATTTCCCCCACACTTTTTATTTATACCCTCATTTTACCATCAATACCGAGCATTAATGTTAACCCTACTGTATAGATTTTCCTCGAAGAAGAACGCGAAAAAGAACTCGAAGCTCTCTACGAATCAACCCTCGCCACCTCCCTCGAACCTCCCACCACTGATGACCCCAACTTCACCTCCACCTCCGCAGGAAAACAGACCATCGAGACCCTCATGGCTGGTGAACGCATCATGGAGGCTCTAGACATGGGCATCGACGACCTCAACATCCTCTCTGCCCACGCATCCCTCCAAGCCCAACGCCCCGGTGTCACCATTGCCCCCCCTCAGCGCAACCCAGTCTACCTCGCCCTCGGCAACATCTCCGCCGAAACCTACCTAGCCAACGTCGTTTCAAAAATCAAAGCCGCCCACCTGCAAGACGCACTCCTCGTCCTCCCCTTCGAAAAAGTAGAGAAGTTCATGCGGTTCTTGAGTCTCTGGGCGGAGAAGGAATGGAATATACCGCTTACAGCAAAAATCCTGTTCTTCTTGTTGAGAGTCCATCATAATCAGATTGTGGCAAGTAAGGCGCTGCGGCCGATGCTGGATAGTGTTAGGGTTAATCTGAGAAGGGCACTAAGGAGGCAGAAGGATGAGTTGGGATATAACTTGGCGGCGACAAGGTTTGTCATTAGAGCGATTAATGAGAACTCGATGAAGGAGTTTGTATGGGATGAAGGGGAGGGCAAGAGCGGCTGGGAGGAAATTAGTGGGAAGGGAGGGAAGAAGAGAGGGTTTGCGAATTTGTCGTAGGAAAGATGACGCTTGGGGGGAGGAAAGGATGGAATACTAGGAGAAAAGTACATGCTACTTTTTTTTTTTTTCTTGGTTTTATTTTAAAGATATAGAGGTGCGGGTGTATTGCATTGCATTGTAATATATGGTGTCTTGTTGTGTGGACTATATCTTACTGGGTTTTTCTGTTCTCATGTATATGTTTGAGGAAAGAAAAGAAGTATGCACAGTATGAGGTTTGCCTCCCACCCCACCCCAAGCTGGAATCTAATTCCAATGACATACATACATAGCAACCCCACCCCAAAACCTCGAAATATTAATCACCAAAAATCAATATATACCAGCTGATCAGTATGCAGCTATTTTCCGCTTACAAAACATCTTGCATTTCGCATGCCGGGTGATACGGCTTATGATGTTGACAACTACCACACCCCCTGTTACATACATCTCAGCCCTACAGGATCTAAAATATTCTATGTAGCTTCGAAATCTCGACCAAGGTCCCAACTCCACGGAACGTGAGTGAACGTGGGCAAGGTTATATGTGAATGGCTGTCTCAGCTGTGTTTGGGTTGGGTAGGTAGCGACCGCAGCAAAATATCTGATCGAGTCATAAACATTAATTATTAGTGTCACACCCGCGCCGTCTCGGCCCATCCCGGTATAGCTGGACTATCAGATCCGTAGTTTACAGATCGCTGAAATAAAAAACGGTTGACATGTACGACTCGTGATGCGGCGCGGGATCACCCCCGTTGGGAGTCATCGTAATTTTGACTCCCGCCCGCCCGCGCCACCCCCCCCCCCCCACTGCACTGAAACTTCTACACCCCCACCAACCCCAAGAAAAGTGTCCATGTCAAAACATATCCTGCCAACCCCCCAATCAACTCTGAGCTCAATAAATCCCACCACCCACCCCTAAAATACTCCTTTGGCTTTCCCTTCGCCAGAAATACCCCCATTAATAGACTTGTAAACGCGCTCATGACAAAATAGAATATGAACCCCATATAGGACTCGAGACCGAGGGTACCAGCTGCTATGCCGAGGAGGGAAGAGAGAAGAGACCGGAGGTCGGAGATAGTCTATTAGTAACTGGAGCGGTTAGGGAGTTACCGGGAGAATAGGGGGGGGGGAGGAAGTCTAGACCTTGGTATTGTGTAGAACACTCTCTTGTACGACAGGGTTGATTAGCAGCTCGTGCTCTTCGTCCATGGCTTGCATTGTTGACTCTGACTATATTGGGATTGTGGCTTGTGGATGATGATGGACTGGTAGTGTAGTTTGATCGGTCCCTGTTTTTAGCAAGAATTTTATAGTTCTGACGAGATATCTTATGCGTGTTGAGAAATACTTGGGTTGTAATCTCGGTTCGTGCCACACTCCGTGGTGGCGTCGAATCCCTGGACTTCTCGCTTACTGAACCAGTAAGTGTAAGCCGGGATCAAGCTGATTAGGAAACTGGGATCCCGTGACGGTGATTGATGGTTGATGGTCAATCGATTGTGCACTGCCCAGCTGAAGTTCCGATGACTCTGCAAAGTCTCTTCTATCTATCTATTCACAGAATCGGTGGAGGAGGAGTAGTAGAGTGGACACTGAAGTTGAATTTGAATTTAGGTGGATCATGAGTAAGCAATCTTGGCATTCCTGTTTGGGTTACATATTACACAGACCAAACTGGATGCGGTAGTAGCACATGCGCATGAAGACGTGAAGCCCAAATCACGGGAAAGCGTGTTTCAACAGACGTATATATAATGCGCATAGTGTGGGGTAACTATTAAGGGGAATAAAGACGGCGAAAATTTGCAAATAATTTATACTAATTTCATGTAGGTCTAAAAGGGGAGCAGAGGCATGATGGTACCTCCGGAGCACAATATATCATTTTAGATATTTGCACAAACCCGGGAGGCTATGATGCGTATGAACCAAAGAAGATCTAAAATAACATACAATACCGAATCGACAACAAATATAGGATACGCATTGGTTTTACATGCGTAAAAGGTGTTCATTTTCTGCAAGGTATCTGTAAAGAATTATCCAGTTAGCTTCAATTATAGTCATTATTATTCACCTCACCGGGAAGTTCTGGGGACGTACTGAACAAGATGGCTAGGGAGCTGGTAGTTGGATAACCTAGTAGCTGACTTCAAACACCGAAGAGCAGTCTTAAAGTGAATTTGAGCATCCCTCATAGGTGAAACATTCCCCAGGGACATACATGCTTCAGCACGCTAAAGCAACACCTCAATTAGAACACTGGAGCGGATTGCACACTCTTGAAGATGACTCACAAGTGCGAGTAGCTCGCCCGTCAGGCAATGCTGCCTTGAGGCACTATCAGCAGCTCGAGTAAAGAAATCCACTGCAGGAATGAGGGCTGCTCTGGCCTCTACGTAGTTTGGTGTGTATCTCCGGCGCTCAGCAATGTCATCATCATCATCACTGCGGTCTTCATGGCAGACCTTCGCCAACCAGTACTGGGATTTCCATAGCCATGCTTGCCCGAGTGCTGTTTCCCTGATTAGCATTCTTTGCCGCATGGAGCCGTCTGGAGAGTTCTCAAACTTACCACGCAAAGCACCCACATGGGACGGGTTGGTACTGAGAATTCTGTTGTATTCGATCTCGCACCAGGTTGCAAGATCTGTTACACCACCAGCATCCGAGTCGTGATATGCAAACTGTTGGACTTCGTTGAGAATCCAAAGTCTCTCCTCGAGGCGGCTGTCGTTGAACATGAGTTGTGTAGCATTGACATAGCTGATACAAGTCCTGACAGCACTGATCCCATGCCTCCAGGTTGGTGTTTGAAGATAGGAGCGAGCATTGATGAGGCCTTGCTTAACACTTGCAATATATTGTTCTGAAGTCATGATGAAAAAGGGTATCAACGAGCAACGGAACTAGGAAGTTTGACAAATGTGAATGTTGTGAACTTTCCTATGTGCTTTGGTTTTAACACCTCTTGTGGGTTAATTTGGGGTAAGTGAGGGTCATAGGCCTCAATATATATCTGCAGTTACCACCCCTTACTCAGTGCATCAAAGCATTCTAAGCATATCAGACTTACCCTCGGGTGGACCGTTCCTGGACATGAAGCGTGATCGAGTAGCTAATAGCCATGACGAAAAGTGAAACTTGATGGCTTTGAAACAGGACAGTAAGGCTGCATAGCATCAGCCAGTAATGGGGGGGTCTAGCTCGGCCCTCGTGATAGTGTGCAGTCCCCAGTCCCCAGATTCTTATGCCCGCAAGGAGCAGGGGACAGGGTGGGGGTGACCCGAGTGGATGGGATTAGTTGACTGGATCAAGTCTCGGAAGGCAGTGGGACAGTAATCAGTATTTCAAATTGCAGATATTGTCAAGCATCAGGTTAGCCAATTATTTCCTGGGGCCGAAGGATCTCTGGGTATGACTGCAGCCCTAAACCAGATCTAAATTGACCGAGAAATCGTAAATTTAACCCTGCTCAGTCCAGTTAGCAAGGGCAACATACTCCTGTCAGGCAAGTGAATAGTACCTGGGTGAAGATTCAGCATGTCCCATAGGCAATACAGGTAGCAGGCCGGATAAATACATACAGCGGCTTTCGGCGCATCTCAATTGATCAAAATGTTTGCGTGATATCAAGCTTCATAATGGGACTTGGAGTCTAACCCCGTAAGGACGTATACATAAGTTATGGATAGAACTCTACGCTGTAAGCTGGCTTTCTTGGGCAGTATTATAGGCAGAGTATAACAGCCAGAGGTGCAAACAGTTAGCATAGGAAGTATGCAGGCAGGAAACTTATCGTGGCCAATTGATTCACAATAGAAGCCAATCCCTCGCTGTGCGGTGTTGCCCAAAAGCCATTGACCGTATGATGTACATATAGGTACTGTATATACTGCGCCAAAGAGTCTCCAAGACCTATGAAGCCCTTGGTTAGATGACTATAAGGCAAAAAAAGTTGATGTTTAGTCAGGGTATGTACTAGAAGATCAAATATCTTGTATGTCTTCTCAAAGTCAACCCTATGAGGTCATGGTCATGGTGGCACTGCTCGATTCATAAGCCATGCATAAGCGAGTTACATGAAGATTAACTGCCGTACAGGCACCTCAGTGTGAGTAACGAATATCCAAAGTTTTTTTGAACATAACTTTAGGATTAATCATAAGGTTCAAGTCTAGTCTGGGGAGTTCGAGACTATTGATATTGTAGTTATTGGGGGGTCAGACTGCAAACAAGAGTCATTCCGGAGAAAAGTGTCTATAAGTGTGGTCGACATAGCTGAACCTGTATTGTTTATATTTCTGATTGGCCCCGCTCGTGGGGGGGGTTGTTGTCTGGCTGACAAAGCGATTCAGCGGTAGTCGTGCCAACCAGACCTACCTAGGTTGGTTGCTCATGTAAACACAGCATTTTTCCTGCCTATCCGACTCCGACCCAACTCCGGGCAGTCTGGTTGGCACTCTACATAGTCGGGCAACACCTTCTCGTACGTCTCTGGATCATACTGTACATACCACGGCTATGTACGGTACGGCGGGCAGAGTGGCGCTTAGTCTTCCATTCAACTCTGCCTTACACAACTGTACCTGCATATACATCTACTCGGCCGCCCGTTCCCATATGACTCTTCATGGCACCACTTCAGAATGCAGCTCAGTTATGAGATGCAGGGTATCGACAACATTGAGCGTGACCCCTTGCTGCTCTGTAGAAATCTCCTAGCCCAAGTAGGTGCATAACAGTGGTACTGTATCAGATCTGTACCCGAGTACCTCTTGGCCTGTTCTCGTGCCCTTGGCCATGGATCACGATAAACGACAAAAAGTCTTCCCCATGTATTGATATGCATGCTAATAAAAGTTCCTACATGGTTGCTTCCTAGGGTCACATGTATCAATCATGGGGCATCATGGCTATGGACAAAGAAACGGCTCCGTACAGACTTAACAAACACAACGTACTGTACGTACAGATGCAGAACATATCTGCTTCACTGTTCCTCAAGGACAGACGTTGTTTGAAAATACCCACTTCGAGCTGTGGCAGGTTGTGAATGTCTTTTGTTCGCAGTAGGGATCCAAATCCGAAAAAAACCCCTTTCGCTCGGCAAATTTCCCTAACCACATGGCTAGTTATTCCAGTACACCGGCTGACCAAGTCTAAGAGCACCTGCATAAACCACTGCTGCTGCTGCTGCTGCTGCTGCTCCTGCTGCATGTCTCTGGCACCTCCAAAATAATCCACGTTTCCACTCCCTCCAGGAGCACTTTGTGCTTGCGACAGCCATGGAGACAATTATATTTAGAGACTCGCCATTAGCAGAATACCTCGAAGGTTCGTTGTTTCATCATGCATTCAATGTTTACTAAATTTTTTCCGCTGACTTCCGGTCGTCATGATGCAGGAAATGGTGAAGCCGACAATAGCTGGGTTGTGGAACCATCAACTTTCGTGGAGCCTGCAGAGAAAAATCACTCTTTTGCACCCAGCTCACTGTCTTTGAATCCGCGATTAGCGTCGAAAAGCCTGAAGGGCTTACATCTACACGAACCAGGGTGGAGACGGCGGAATTACTTTTATGAGGTGTTCTCAAAACTTGCCAACGCTCGCCTCTCACGGAGCGAAAATGCTCGATTCCTTGAACGATTCCGGTACATCATCGTAGCATCCCAGTTGCTCGGTCAGCATATTAACGTTTCTCATTATAATCGCCGGAGTAATGACTTGCCACCTCCACAGCCTACAGATGATGATAGCGACTCTACGGCATCCTTCGGTCCTCGATTCTCCAAAGCAAGATACTGGGCTGGAAACGGGCTATGTATGGGTATTGTCACAGTTATACTCGGATGGTTGCTCAATTGGGGAGATCGACAGGGAGGGCACATCAGTCAAGGGAGAGCAAGCCTTGGGCTATTGGGAGTGTCGGTAGTTGGTATATTTTTGTTCACAAATGCGCGCAGAAGTTGGCTACGGATGTTGAGGGGAAGGTCTATTGAGCTCGCAACACAATTTGTGGAGAACAGCCAAGCATACGATATCCTTGCATCGAATGCTATTACGTTTATTCAAGAAGTTGAGCTTGTTTCGCGGGGCTACCGGTTGAGTACACCATTGCCTCCTATCTCGCGTTTAGACCGCGACAGTCACATGAGACGCTGTGCCCGCCTTAGGCGCTCCGTCCTCACGTCCCTCAACCTTGCCATGGCTCCCTACAGTCAGGCATTCCATAATCTCTGTGGGTTGGCCCAGGGGAATGATCTCGAGAAATACTACGACATATACGACGTTCGCAATGAAGACCTCGAGCAAATAACCTCTGGTGTCCGTGAGGCCGAATTCGATGACATGGAGAGCCTGAAGGCGTTAAAAGCGCTTTTGCACAGGTTACATACCACCAGAAAGGTATTCCTATGTTGCCTTTTAGCACTAGATGCCAATGGGGGGTATGAGGACTTCGCCATCTGGCGGGATGTTGTTGAGCAACTAAAGTCCCTTAGCACTTTCATGGGCGAAATCGGGGAAACCCTGCAACGACATTCTGAGGAGGAGTCGAGGTTTAGCGTCCCTCCAACTCCATCCACAACCCGTCCTACTACCTCCAGTGCTATTTCTCCTACACGTGAGCGCTGGCGCGGACAGCTCCGCAAGCTGAACTCCCTATCACAGGCGCTTAGGGGGCTACAGGCGAAGATGCAGATTCTCAGAGAGGAATCAGATAAGACACTCCAAGATGAATCCATGGACCTGATAGAATTTGGGCCGGACTTACTCGCCCATTATGACTCGATAGGAAGTGATTTACATGCATTAATGAATGAGTGGGAAAATGGTCGTGCATTGCTAGTCCTGAGCATTGATAAGCAAGGCGGTGACTCTTCCGGCTCAAACCGTAATTCTCTTATGAGCCCCCTTAGCCCAATGGGCTGGGGACAGTCTCTTGACGGGGATACACCGCGGAATAGCTGGGGAGTGCTGTCACCCACAGGAGAAGGTGCTGAGGCGGTAGCAAGGCTGAGAGAGAAGATGGGTGAGCTGAGTGAGGAAGGCGAAGGCGAAGGCGAGGAGGTGAATGATGGGAAAACGGAGATGATATTTGAGGGGACGGCGGAGCCGAAGGGGGCAAGGACAAAGAGTATTCTGACGAGGGAGGGGAGAATCAGAAAGGTGCAGGAGGAGAGGGTACGGTTGATGGAAGAGAGGAAGAAGAGGGAGGCAGCAGGCAATTTGGTGAAGGAATTGCAGAGCGTGCTTGGGAGTAGGCCTCCAGTTGTACAGAGGAGAATGCCTGTGCGGAGTAGCAGCCCTCTTTAGGCATACGTTCTTGGACGAGGGAGGCTGGTCAGGGCAAATTTAGTGGCTCAACAAAATGTTGAGGGTAATTGGGATCATCTAGGGTGGCTTGTATCTTTGGGATGATTTTGTTGGTGGTGGCCAAGTCTGTTTTACTCTCGTTTCGTTTTTGGATCTAATTTATGGTCAAAATGGCGTTTTTCTTCCCTCTCCATTTACTGCCAGAGTTTATGCATCTCTGTGCTTTATATACCCAATTCCTTGCTAGGATTTTCCTATGATTTTTGAATTTTCTGAAACATCCTCAGCAACCAAATTATATATCCTATCTATATGAGATATAGAGAGGACCTATCATTTTATCAAGCAGCCGAAAAACAAGAAAAAAAGGCAATCATGTTAATAGGTATTACTTAGTGATAACAAAAATGTAGATCCGAATGGAATGGAAATGAAAGAAAAATACGATGGGAGAAGCCGATGGGAAAAGCCTTTTAAGCCCGATCAAACAATGTAAGTCCATCCTCGGATCTATCTGATATTTTTGAGCTTGTGGGTATTCCGTGCAATTCCCAGCTCGATCGCCTCCGTCTATCACGAGCAGATGATGTTAGCCGATCTGCAGAACCATATAACAGGAAGATTAGTGGATACACATACCTTCGTACTCAACCCATTGATCTGATCAATTTGCCTATCCACCTCCTTGTTCATCGCTTGCCCCAAGTTCTTCAATCTCCCCACGACATTTCCGATCTGATCCAAGTTGTGTTCAATCTCCTTCTCCTTCTCATCATCACTCTCGTCTGCCTCAAACTGATACTTCGATCTCTCTGCATTCGACATGGTAGAGCTCCCATACCCACCATATCCACCCCTCGCTCCTCCCCCATAGCCACCCCTTCCCCCACTAAGTCCATCACTAACATTTTTCCTCCCCTCATACCCAGCCTGTCTAACCTTCTCCCTCTCCTCCATCTCCAATCTATGAGTCTCAATAATCTTGTCCTCCTTCGCCTGCGCCCTCTTTGCGGAATTAAGTGGATTGCTAACATGAAATGCAAACATACTCCTATTCAGCGTCTGCAACTCCTTCGTCGTCTCCTCCGCCTTCTTATTCTGGTTGCTCGCAAGATCAAGGTTCTTCTTGGTATTGGTTAACATCTCACCCTGGGCACCAAGGCGGGAGAGAGTGTTTCTACCAGTCTCTTCAGCTGCTGCGGCGGCGGCTAGGGCCCGGCGAGTCGAGTTAACGGATTCTTGTTTTGTGAATCGGATTTGCTGTTTTACAGCATCGACGTCTTCCTCTTCCTCCTCCTCGGGGGAGAGCCCTTCCCTGCGTTCGGTTGGTGGGGGAGCACCATATCCGCCGCTGTATCCGCCTGTTGGAGGTGGGTTTCGCGCACGGTTACCGAAGAGAGTGGCGCGGTTGGGGTCGGAATCTTGAGGGGGTTCTTGACTTCTGTAACCCCCGTAACCTTGGTTACCACCTCCATAGCCACCGCTGGAGTAGGTTGGGGCTGCGGATGTATAGCTTGGTACGGGAGATTTCCCGCGTTTCCCGAAGAGAGACTCTCGGGCCGCGTCGTCATCCTGTTGCTGTTTTTTGTCATCACCGTATCCTCCCCCGTAGCCACCGCCGTACCCCCCACTAGGCTGGGGGGGCTGGGCGTAGGGGTTGACGGATTTTTGCTGAGGTGGTGGTGGTGGTGGTGGTGCTTGTTGTTGTGGAGGGGGGGTGTCTTTCTCTTTTTTGCCAAAGCCAAAACGTACCATTGTAGATGCGGGATTGGGTATAGAATTCGACCCGATATGTAATAGGAGCTTCTTGCCCTACCCCAAAGCTTGCTGGGGGCTGCTGTTCAAAAAGGGGAGCTCGGATTCAAATCAATTGAAGCTTCTGGGCTCGGGCCTTCAAAGTCAGTGTATGATTAGAACTGGTATTTTCTGTTTCTTGATTAAAGGACGGTTTTCTGGACGAATTGGTAGAGAAGGGGGGGAGGAGAGAATATAAAGCTGGAGGCGAGACGTTGCGTGTTGTGAGGGGCTGAGGGGGTTGCGATCTGTGCTTAGTCGAGTCTTGGTTTCAGCTGCAGGGGTAGCAGTGCTATTCTGGGACAAAGCTTTGGTGTCAAGTATATACTGCTGCTGTTGATGAATACGGAATGATCATGGAATAAATGCTTAACCTGTAGGTGGAGGGTTTAGAGATGACGCTGTTTCCGAGCTCGAGGGCAAGGTTATGTGCGAAGCTTAAGCTCTGAGCGCCAAAATGTGCCACCCGGTAACTCGAAGAGAATAAAAATTATTATTATGCCAGTTCCATTAATCATAATACAGTCTAATACATGTATCTCATTCAAACGTTACAGGTTCTTTTTTCTTGCTGTGGCCGTACCAGAAGCTGCTGCAGGTGAGGGCAACTTTCTAGTAGTCGTACCTGGCTTCCCCACGCTGGTCTTTCCTACGACGACAACACTCCCCTTGACACCCACTCGAGAAGTACCAGAAGCCCCTGTACTGCTTGGTTTGCCGATGCTTCCTTTCCCTGCCCCGGACGCTGGGCTCGATGCCCCACCATGGCTACTGCCTGAGGCCGCCACTTCAGCTTCTTTCAGGGCCTTTTTATATGTCCCTGGAGACTCATAGTGACCTTTCAGGCCCCATACCCCCTTCTTCTGAATCTTGGCTTTAGCTTCTGCTAGACGATACTCGCCCTCCATACCACCAAATTCTGTCCCTGAATATTAGCTAAACGAGCGCTAGCTGAGGGTAGATAAATACACTCACCAGCACCAGTCTTTGCCTCATACCTACGACCCAACCCAGTATATCAGCGTAATGACCCCCTTACGCTCTCGGGGCTGACCTACACTGCTGCCACTCCAGCCTTCAGCATTTCCAGACCTAGGTCCCTTCTCCATAGGCCTTTCCAGACCTTCACCGAGCACACTATTCGTTCATATTGATCCCGACGGTGGATATATGCTCGCACTCTTTTGCCAAAGATGTATGTTCGTAGCCACTCGAGTGACTCTGAGGAGTGAGGCTGTGCGCGGTTGCCCCAGTGGCTGAGTTCAGGGGCATCAATACCAGCAATGCGGATGTGGACCTATACGGTAGGTATGAGTTATTCTGGATCAAATGTCCGAACAGCATATATGTGCAACATAAGGTGTGGAGGTAAATAGCAATTTAGGATTCTCAACTACAGGATCGGTGTAAAGTACATGGAAGCCCCCCAAAGCCTATACCAACGTGTGCACAAGGCCAATTGCGAGCAAGCAACCTGAATACCTACTGTACGTTGCCTCAACTCCTTCGGGTCCGTAGGTACCTTCCTCCCAGGAAACCATCCCCATCCTAATAGTCTTCCTCCAGGTGTATGATATAACCTAAAATTATCCCCATCCCCCACACTCGTAACCTTTCCAAAGAGTGATCGTTTGCGGAAAAAGGAAGGATATATCTGTGACGATTCGGGTATACGCCTTACATATGCCCCGTAGACATGGATTAATCCCAGAGAACAAGCCGCGAGTACCGACGCAGGGACCAGAACCCTGGGGTGGAGGTAGTTCTTCGGGTCGGACCAGTATTCGATAGAGAGAAGGGGGGGGAGGGGCTTTCGGCGGTTGTCATCATCGGAAGACCATGGCCATCTCATGGTGACCCGGGGAATTTTGTATTAGTGGTGGCGGGACTCCTAGGTCATTCGGCTTTGAGATTTTAAGATGTAATGCAGCTCCTTAGAATGTCTCTCCGGTATTGGGCTGTCTTCAAACAGTTTCCAGGCGTCGCCGATCCCATTCTCGGCTCATCCCATCCCACCCTTTGGCTGAACGATCAGGGGTCGTTCCCCAGTTCTATGCCCCCCTTGTTCTCCCTTTACTTTATTAGGGAACTATTCTCTCTGTGGTTTGGCGTTTGGCTTCATGTTATCGATAAACATTGGTGGCTATCCATTTGCCAAGGGAGGCGGACCCGGTGTTACATCTAACCCCACATGGGAATGTGCGAGGTCACTCGGACAAGAGCGGGGCAGGACAACGATCACATTGCAACCGAGTTAACATTACCCTCAAGGGGAAAAAAAGGTCTTTATTGCAATCAAATTCAATGGCATCAGCTTCGCTTTTGGCCTCACCCACCCAATTGGAGGGTCTTGTCTGCAAGGCCTGGAAATTCTCCGAAGAGTACATGTCTCAGCCCGGATTCGATGCCTCCCACGACTTCAACCACCTCCGACGAGTTGTCTCCCTTGCCCAAAAGATTTACGACACTTCGACCCCAGAATTCCAGTCCACCTGCGACCGTAACGTCGTCACTTTGCTGGCTCTACTCCATGATGTTGGGGATAAAAAGTACACCAATCAATCAAGCCCTGAAGCCCCCAGCAGCGGGACTGTGGAGACGTTCCTGCTGTCTATTAATGCACCAGAAGCCCTAGCTGCACATATCCAGCATCTCGTGGCCAATGTATCCTTCTCCAGTGAGCAGAAGCACATAGAGTACGTCCGAAGCCTCGCAGCTCAATACCCGGAACTAGCCGTGGTACAAGATGCAGACCGTATCGACGCTATTGGAGCAATGGGGATTGCACGTGTGATTACATTCTCAACGGCCAAGAGGCCCCAAGAAGGTTGGCAGGGTATCATTACCCATTACGAGGAGAAGCTGGGGCGACTAGCTCGAGAGATGAAGACTGTGGAGGGCAAAAAGCTCGCGGAAACAAGGGGAGAGCGAATTAGGATGTTCTTCGAAGATTGGTGGAATGATGAGGTTGTCCTCCCTGCCAAGGTGCCACTTGTGGAGGCTCTCGTTTATTGGATAGCACACGACTGTCATCGTGGCTGATAACTGACGTGGTGTTATAGTATCCTGCGATGCCAGTTACAATTATTCGAAATTGATGGTACCCTATGGATAGCTTCGAGAGGGAAAGGCTCATTGGACCTGGAGATAGATCTGCTTTATCCCATCCCGCCCTGATGGAGTGTAAAATATCATGGGCCTCTCGATATATCACATTTCTATTGCGCCCTGATCGTCTCTACCTTCGAGACAAACTATTTCCTATCCTGTGGTAAATCGACAATTCATCGAGTTGGCCGTTTTTCACACGATGATGTTGATGGACACTCCCAGCAGGGCGAGGAGAGCTAAACAAATCAAACCACCAAGTTTACCTTGGATCGCCCTGTGTTTTCGAGGCCTCATAATCCCTCTGCATGTGATCACCGTCATACTTGAACAGCCTGCATACTACAAGGAAGAATCAATCCTGCTCCCACGCATAGAGTACGTGACAGCGGCCTTTCTATAGCCTGGTTGGCATCTATATATTCTGGTTGGCACAAGCCCCTCGTTAGAGAGTACTTATTGATTAGTGATTTGATAGACATTACTGGGGAGGGTAACTGTTGACACCAGCTAGCACCCGATGGTTCCGAGGTCATGATATCCTGGTGGCCAAATTTACATCATCAGACCTTTAATTTGTACCTCACATCCTTGTTGCGGTACCTCAGCTTCCAAAATTATTCGTCATTGAACAGCTGCTGTGCCAGAAAAGTGCGACAAGCTGGCCAACCTGTGACGAGGGCTAAAAAGCTTTGTTTTTCCCCAGCTCACTGTCACAAGCGAGGCTTGGCTTGGGCATATGTAACGATATCCCAGTCTGGGAGCCCGAAGCCGTGAGCTGTTGCTGCTTCCCAACGGTGGAAACAAACAATCTCAAGTATCTGGGGCGGGATTTTTCCTACTCGTTTCCTACCCAGGCCCCCTGTCCCTATTTCGACCCGCGAGCGCTAGCTCTATAGTGCTGCGCTGTTCAATCTACAACACATTGTGCGCCTTTTCACCTGCCGAGCGGCTGGCTCGGGAGCTCGGCCCTCGTCAACGCCCGTGGTTGAGCGATTGGCTAGAGGTATCTTCTTGTCGGAAGTCTTCAATTGATCATCTACCTACTCTCGGGCCACTACGATTCTCGACCCGTATCTTGCACCCTTGTGCTCGAGCCTCATGACCGTTCATCAGAGGGATAGTGGGGGAGTGGAGAATAGGGCTGCGAAAGTGTTAAATGTGCAAAGTCATGAGATCATGGAAATCAAGCTTCTTTGGGTGTAGTATGAAGAGGATCTGCAAATGACCTGAAATAACAACTAAGCCATTATGTATCATATACTTTCTACGTACATGCATACTGTATGTTATTGGAGTCTATAAGCCTTTACCTGGAAGGGAGTCTTGGCTATGAGGCTCCCGCGCCTTTAAAGGATTGTGTATGTACAGGCTTTTTGTTTTTTCTTGAGTCTATACGCCTTTCCCCCGAAGGGAGCCCTAGGCTATGAAGCGGATGTGTATGTACAGTTTATATCCCCCAGATGCAGTAGTTACCTCAGGGGTTGCATATGGGAAATGCAAAAAAAATCTACTCAATGCATCGATTATGTGAGTAGATTTCGATATTGGAGCTACTGCTGTAACGGCTGGATTCCCTGTCACAAGTCACGGGGTGGCATATGCAATACAGCGAGAGTGGGGGTAGTGTTAAAATTTGTTTTTTTTAGTGGTGAAAGTAACGTGATTGTTGGTGGGCTGTTGGTCTGAGACTAGCGGGCTGTTGGCGTTGCATGAGCTTGATACCTTGCGTGTTTTCTGGTTGAGAGTCCCAGGCTATGGAGCGAGATATATTTATCTTTCATACCCCGAAAACGATCTTTAGCCAAAATCCTGGTGGGTGCAATTTCAAATTCAATTGCAATTGCAATTGCAATCCCGCTACCGTACCGTGATGAAGAGAAGCAATCTCGATATATTGATATGTATCGTCTCCAATCCCGCGAGTACGATAGATGTACAGTACTTTCGCTCCAGCACTGAACTGACAGTTCGATACCCCACGCCAATGCAAGCTTGATGGGTCTTGAGTTTTTGGGGCTGAGATACCATATCACTTCAGATCGAGACTGCTACATACAGTACAGCTGGGAGCACTTACTTAAGCTGGTTCTTAAGAGCCATTGAGAAGGAGTAAACTCTACAGGCTGCCTATTCTAGCTTGAATTCACGGCACGGATCTTGATGATGTTGCAATTGATCAATCAGATCGGTAGGGCGCCCGATAAAGTACAGAGTACAGAACACATCATCTTGAGATTCGTAATACTTTACCTACCCGCTGGCCTATCCTAGTCTGGTTGACCTACCTATCCAGTTGTCTGAGATGAAGTATCATACAGGTTTATACCCCTCGTGGCCAAAGCGTGTACATTAGCCGTAGATACTGCACTGTGCGTGCCTCGATAAATAGCTGTACATCTACTTACCTCAGCTAACCTACCTATGGGAATTACCCTCACACAGAAAAAGAGATTGTTAGTTTAGCCCAGTGGCGAACGAGGGGCGGTTTCCAAACTAGCTGGCTGTGTCAGTCAGTGCACCATGGTACCCAATGTACAGGGCATCCGCATGCAATCTTCACATGAATGGTGAAGTTGAGATGAAAATGGGTCCAAGTCCAGGCAAGCACTTGCATACATTCGGTAGAGTAATATAATTCGATGGATTTGAAATCCTCCCATGGACTGGATGTTTCAAGCTTTGTGCAGCTTTCTTTGACATATTCTATGCAGTCCAGATAATCACGCATATGCTGGTGTTTACCCTGCCCTGCAGGAAGACATTGTATGTAGTCCGATTTGCATCTTAATGAACCTACCTCCAAGACACTGCAAACGTTTATGCAAATACTGAGCCGTACGGTAGGTACCTAGTACCTACCTACGGAGGTGCAGAACAAAAGTCTTTATACCTTCCTATTTGGGAATAGCGGACTTGGCACGCATATGTGGGAACATGCAGACATAACCCTCCCATATGCACGGTCGGAGAAGCATAACCATCGCATA
>Ga0307514_10001354_pt1 | contig 31032 bp, 29 predicted proteins | sample 16_EM_MG_FD_203088 | JGI IMG/M metagenome (GOLD analysis project Ga0307514, IMG submission 203088) | Populus trichocarpa ectomycorrhiza microbial communities from riparian zone in the Pacific Northwest, United States - 16_EM | ecosystem: Host-associated > Plants > Roots > Unclassified | place... | reverse complement strand
GCACTACTCCTTCTGCTGAGGCGAAACTACTTTGCTGTTTCTTACAAGACTAGTCGATACTTGGAGTCGTTGCACTTGAGGACAGTCGGTCCTTGGGTATACGTGCCGGTTGCTGGGCCGATACTCTTGAGTCTGAAGGAAGTCTGAAGACTGACACGATAGTGTGTTAGTTAGAGGATCTTCTGAGTAGGATACCCTTGAATCGTGTGCTCCAGTACATTGATAGCGTAAAGACGATACTCTATAGTCGATACTATCTTTCGGGAGCAGAGAAAGGAAAAGTTATCTTGTTACCTTGGGTGGTAATCCTATACGCATCCTGAGAAAAGCTTTAATCATTCTTCTCTTTATTAGTCCAGAAGTTATTAAGGGCTTTTATTGATTAGGACTTAGGGTGGATCTCCCGGTGTTACACCCGCAGATCTGCGCAGAGGTCACAGGAGCTCCAAAATTTGACTATCCTACATGAAGCACCTCAGATTGCTCTTGCAGAGTCTGAGAGCACTTTGCTTAGCTCCAGGGGGGTCTGGGAGCATCTGGAAGAACTTAGAAGCACTGGTGAGGTTACCCGGAGTGTCCGGGAGGATTGCATGTAGCTTCTGGACCGAATTACATTTTGCTGATGTGCTGACCTTCCCAGTGGTCACACCTGGTCTACAGTTTGACTATGCTATAAGTCAAATCTTCTAGAATTCTGAACACAGCTTCTTCACTGCAGCTGATTTTGGGAGCCCATGAGTATGCTCCTCCAGGGTCTGAGATGGCTTTGTTTAGCTCCAGGTGGGGCTGGGAGCATATTGACATGCTTTAGAGTACTGGTGAGTTTGACCAGTGTGTCTGGGAGGTTCATATATGGCTTTCAGATGGATTTCCATTTTGTTGATCAATTATAAGAGACACAGTGAGTGAAGTTTTGGTACCTGTCACATCTCCCTCCCAATCAGCCGCCTCTACATTGGCCATTTCCAAGTACTAGTCCAATTTTGAATGATTGTGGGCACCAAGTGTATATTCACACTTGCTTAATTCTGGCTTTTAAGTGTTATGCTGAGTTGACTGCATCTCAGTCTCCAAGTGCATCTGCAAACAGTCTCATTCACAACCTCCAAATATATCATTAAGTTCAGAAAATCATGGTTACCGAGTGCATCTTTGAGTTCTCTCAATTGGCATTTCCAGGTTCCCCTTGGATTTCTCTCAGGTACCATCTGCAGCGAGATTGACCAGATGTATATATATATGAAACTGTAGATATATAATACAAGCCATATTATGACGGAGTGAATCTTGTGACTGTAATGATGACAAATATGATAGATGAAATACCATGGGGATATTGAAACATAGAAACCACTGCTGGTAGAATATGGCACCAACTCCCATGAAGAGCTGCACAGATGACTGAGCGGCTCTCAAAGTCTCTGAATGAGCTGTGCTGAGGTCTTAGCTGCTGCAACATTTTACTATCCTATAAGTCAAATATTGCAGTATCCTGGATGCACCTGCATCACTGCTGGTTCTTTGATGTGCACTGTTGCAAGGCTGTTACAGTAACTGGGAGTACAGTGCATAGCATCTGGGATGCCTGTAAGCATCTGGAATTGTATAGAAGTACTGGTAAGGTCAAGCAGAGTATCTGGGAGGTTGGCATATGGGTTCTGGACAGATTTATATTGTGCAGATTAGCCAGGTGATTACCTCTCTCACTTCACTCAATCTGGTGAATGCCATTCGATTGTGGTTGCAAAATTTGTATTTCAAATGATTCCAATGTTGGATTTATTCTATAATGTTTAATCACAATGTAACAATCATATTAGCAAGGATCGGCAATGTCACAAGAGAAGTGATTGATATCAAGTATGATAATGGCTTCACTTTGGGGGTATTCATCCAAGCAGCAAACTCTGTTACTTCCTATGACCAACTGACAGGTCTATTTGAAATGTAGTTCTTGCTGAGTTATGTAATTGATTTCAACATAATGCATACTAAAGAATGGTTACTACTAATCGTTCAGATATCAGAGAAGAAGCAATACATACATCAGCAAAATGTAGTTTAGTCACTGGGAGCCTCCTAGAGTGTCTGCGAGGATGTGGAGGGGAAATTTTGATGAGTCAATTTCATGAGAGTGTCAGACCTTAGGAGGGCATTCCAGGCGACCTTCAGAGTAACTGGGATCTCTGATTACTGGAACAGCAGTACCATGGGAGTGCTTATAATAAGGTTGAGATCACCTGGGAGCACCGGCAACAAGCCTGGGAGCTCCAGCAACCAGCCTGTAAGCACCTTGAATCACTGTACAGCAGTCTGGCAAAAACAACATCTTTGGGAAAGTATCAGGTGCACCTGGAAATCATAGCTCCTACTCATCGTTGAACAATTTTTAAAACTCATGTATTCAGATTGTATTCCCATCAATGTAACTATATAGCTATCCATTCACACACAGTATATCTGGACTGGCGGCAGGCGGAGCTTGAGAGCAATTCGAGATGCACCGGTAAATGACAATCGAGTGAACTCAGAGATATACTCCGAGGTCGTGCTTGTGGGAGTTTAGAGATGCACTTGGAGGCGATAATCGAGCATATTTGGAGACACACTCTGAGGGCATGATCAAACAAGTTGAGAGATGCACTTGGAGGTGGTAGTCGAGCGTATTTAGAGATACACTTGGAGGCCGTATTCAAGCAGATTTGGAAATGCAATTGGAGGTCATGATCATGCGAACTTGGAGTCTGTAATCATGCCAGTTTGGAGATGGACTTGCAGGCGATAATCGAGCTTGTTTCGAGATACACTTGGAGGCAATGATCGAGTGAACTTAGAGATGCACTCCAAGATCGAGATTGAGAGCATGTAGAGATGCACTTCAAGGCAGGAATCGAGAGAATTTAGAGATACACTTGGAGGCCGTAATCGAGCGAGTTTCGAGATGCACTTGGTGGCCATGATCGTGTGAACTTGTAGGCGTTAATCTTGCACCTTTGGAGATTCACTTTGGAGGCTATGATCAAGCGAGATTGGACGAGTCCTTGGGGGCAGTCAATGGATGGCACGCCGGGTGGTGAGACCTTATTCATCAGTTAGTTGACTTGCAAAAGTGGGAATGTGACAAGGTAACTTTGCCATTTAGCTATCATGGTGAGCTGGCTGATTGCAGACGATCGTGTAAGGAGGCACGCCGGAATCTAAAGCTACAGTGAGGGGTCAACACTTAATCATGGGAATGAAGGGAAGACAAACAATGGTGTATGCTGTACTCAGTGTATGCTGAACTCGGTGTATGCTGTATTCGGTGTATGCCTGTACTCGATGTCAACTCATCATCATGGCATGGAGAGATAGAGAGAGATAACTTAACTTTGTGTTCTGTGATGATGATAGAAGTTGTGGATGAGGACAAGAGAGATAGGGGATGAAGATGAGAATAATGTGGCGGGTATGAGCGAATATGCCACATCAGGGGTATGACTTGCCTGATTGGGTTGGGAAGACCTCATATCAGTGTTATTACATGCCACATCGGGACTCGTACCTGCCGTATCATGGATGGTAAATTCACTCTCACACAAAAATCTCTTCAGTCCCAGTTTCTCATAATGATTCTCCCCATCACCTCTCATCTCTCTCCTTCTCGTCCTCAACACTACCATCACCCAAGAACACGAAGTGAAGTCGTGCCTCTCAATCTCTCCCTGCCATAATCAAGAGTTAACACCTAGTACAGCATACACTGAGCACAGCATGCACCGCATACAGCATCATCCCAAGATCGACTGTCTCCCTCCCCCAGCCAGTCCCTCAGCTCTCAGCGGACCCTGTTGTACTCCATTGTCTGCATTCCCACAATTAAGAGTTAACCAATGAATAGAGGCTCGGCTTCCATTCCACATGCCTCCCAATCTACCGCCTCCCAATTCACTGCCTCCAGATTGACTGCCTTCAGATCAATCACCCCCAGATCAACCGCCTCCAAGTACTCCTCCAAACTTGATCGATCATGTCCTCCAAGTACATCTCTGAGTTAACTTGATCTCAACTTCAGTCCATCTCTAAACTTGCTCGATTACGGCCACTGAGTGCATCTCTCTCTTCACTGGATCTAAGCCTCCAAGCGCATCTCCAAACTCGCTCGATCCCGCTCTCCAAGTGCATCTCTTAGTTCACTCGATCTCTGTCTCCAAGTGCATCTCCAAAATCACTCAATGCCGGGCTCCAAGTACATCTTCAAAAGGCGACAGCGGGTGTACGGTGACAAAGGACTAACGGAGGTGGACAGAGTAACAGAGAGTATATATTCCGCAGACTCTGGAGTAGATAGACAACATCTCATTTCCATCTCATCTTATCATCCAATGGAAATACACACTTTATCTTTCCCCTCGTTTGGTCCCACGTGCTCTGTCCAAGATTTCGTGGATCTATGCAATTGTGTGGATCCTCACCGCCAGGTAGTATCATATCTTCTCACACGAATCCTACACTTCTCCAACCAGAACTGCTCTTTTTCATGAATTCTGTGTGGATGTTGGGAGAGTGTGGCGGAGTGTTGATGGCGGGTTGTCTGCCTTCTAGCTCCATTGTTTCACCACAATGGCCTCCAAGTGTTGCATCTCTGAGTTTTCTCAATGGGCGTATCCAGGTGCTCCTCTGATTATGCTCAACTACCATTTGCGCCCAGATTGACCATATGTATATATATAGAAAAACTTACAAAATGCATGCCATATTGTGATGTAGCAAATCTTGTGACTGTAACAAAGACGAAATTCCTTGTGGTACTGTCAGAACCACTGCTGTGAGTATTCGGCACCAAGTCTCACACTGTGCTGCGCAGCGGTCTCAGCTGGTCCCCAAGTCTCCGGCAGAGCTCACAGAATCTCCAAAATTTGACTATCCTATCAGTCAAATCTCATAGCATCCTGAAAATGCTCTTGCAGCGTCTGGGAGCACCTCGCTCTGCTCCAGGGGGGTCTGGGAGCATCTAGAAGTACTTAGAAGCACTGGTGAGGTCACCCTGAGAGTCTGGAACAATTGCATGTTGCTTCCGGACCGATTCACATTTTGCTGATGTATACATCAGAGAAGCTGTGGTTAAATTGAGGGTGATTCAAGTGGGTGGTACGAATTGTGGGTGGTCAGCATTGCAGGTGGTGAGTATGGTGGGTTGTGAGTATAGTAACTGGTAAGTATGGTAGAAAGTGAGTATGGTGGGTAGTGAATCAAATGGGTGGTTACTATAGTGGGTGCTGGGTATGGTAGGTGGTAATTATGTTGGGTGGCAATAATGGTGGGTGGTGAATATGGTGGGTGGTGATTATTTTGGGTGATGATTACTATAGGTAGTAATTTCTGGGGGCGGTGATTACCAAGTGTCGTGATTACAATGGAATGTGATGACTGAGGGTACTGATTACTAAAAGTGGTGATTACTGAGGGTGGTGATTACAGAGGGTGGTAATCACAGAGGGTGCTGATTACCATAGGTGATGCTATGGGTGGTGATTACTGTATGTGGTGATTACTGTGGGATGTGATTACAGTTGGTGGTAATTACCATAGGTGGTGAGTATGCAGAGTGGTGATTATAGTGGGTAGTGATTACACTGCTTGGTGATTACAGTGGGTGGTGATTAAAATGGCTGGTTATGGTGGGTGGTAATAATACTGGGTGGTGATTACGCTGGGTGGTGATTATGCTGGGTGGTAATTATGCTGGGTGGTGATTATACGGGGTGGTAATTATGCTGGGCAGCGATCATGGAGGGAGGTTATCATGCTAGGCAGTAATCATGGTGGGAGGTTTTTATGGTACAATGACACTATAGCTGATGGTGAGTATAGTGGAAGGTGATTACAGTGGAAGGTGATTATGGTCAGTCGTGATTACAGTGAGTGGTAATTACAGTGGGTGGTGATTGCAGTTGGTTGTGAATGCGGTGTAAAGTGGATTCTGTGGGTGGTAATTAGAGTTGCTGGTGAATTTGACTGGTGGCAGTTACAGTGGGTGGGAATTCTGGTTTGTAGTGACTGCAATGATTGGTGATTATACCTGGTGGTAATTGTTGTAGTGGTGGCTGCATTGATGCTGGCTGCAGTGGTGGTGACTGCAGTAGAGTCAAGAATAATGGCTCCTGTGGTGATTGCTCTGAATTGTATGAAATCAAAAGTGTGGCCGATTGCTACTGTGAGGTGGTACAAGAATGCCAATTCAATAGTCGGTATTGGTTATCAGTTATAATTGTGACGTCGATATACTGTACAGTCTGCAGTGAGGAACGGCAGTTAAGCGGCATCCAATGGTGACAATTATTCCTTAGAAATGTTGTTGGGGAAAGCTACTTCTGTATGTGGAGGGTTGTATTCTGCTAAGTTTAATGAAATCCAGATAATTTATTCTATTCAGTTTTCCAATAGTGGTCTTTCCATATCATGTCAATGTCATTTTGTTCTTTTCCTTTCCACCATCACTCTGACTTGGTAGCTGGTCATATCCTCCTGAATAGTCATATTCACTGACGTGAAATATCTGACAATTCATGCAGCAGTCATTGCCATTCATGCTGTGTGGTTTCTAGCTGGTTGTGGTAAAGTGGTAGGAATTGTTGGTATAACATGGGTCAAACTTAGCCAGAGGGAACAATTCTTTCCTTTTAATCATCTCAGTTCACTCAGTTGGGTGGCTTCAAATGCATCAAATTGTTGCCTATCTCATCCTTTGGGTCTCTCATTAATTTCAGTGGCATTGTATGTTTCTTTAACTTGTAGCACTTGGATATGATTGTTGTGCTGCAGTTGTTACGCAGTTTCTGTTCAATGGAATGACTTCGATACGTTCAATATGGAACACCTTGTTTGTATTCCCTCCCATCTTACTTTGGATTTTGCTATTGATCTGATTCTTGTCCTACTATTGTTCTCACCCATTTTCGCAGATATTGTTTGGAAATGTAGTCCATTGGCTCAGCATATACAGCATTCAATATATCCCCCACTCCATATATACTTTCATCTCTTCCACCCATACCCATGCACATTTCACTTGGGTATTCTGCTTGAATAATTACTTCAGTCTTCCTGTCTTATACTTCTAGCCAATTACTGCTTTCTGCTTGATTTTCTGAAATTTGCCCAATTTATCATTCTCTGGAATATCAGGCATGATGATGTCTGTGCTATGCATTACTTTATTGTGAATAACATACACTGTGAAATGATTACTGTCAATCCAGTAGACAAGTTCCACTACATTGTAGTTAGTCAATCAACTAAATCCAATATTCATACTAAATTTGTAATCAATCACGGTTCTCACGATGTATATTCAAGTTTATTTACTATCATACCACTCTATTCTAGTTTAACGTTAATGTACCAAATTGCCAATTTGAAGGACATCAGCTTAGAGATTGGCTGGTTAATCACAGCAACTCATATTGACATCTCTTGAGTATATTTAATAATGTGTTGCAATAACAATATTGTCTTGCTGTCATTCCAGTTGCTTTACTCTAGCTATTAGCAATAATACTCTATTGTTGTTGACTTTTCATATCCAGTTGACAGTAATAGAAGTTAAATTCTCTACCTCTCACCATACCGGCAGGTATGTTTTCAGCGATTTGATCACGTTTTGTCATAAATCTGCAGACTGCAGACGTCACATCTATTTCTTTTTCCCTGCATCAGCTCTTGAAGCCCTTTACTTCAATCTCAACAATGAATATCAACATATCTTATCTAAGGTGGGCAGAAAATATTGTCTGTAATATTTAGACCGAAGCTGATACAGAAGTAGTAGTTTGCTGTACTACTCCAGTTGGCTTATAGATTCCTCGAATATTCTGACAGGATATACAGTCCCAGCTATCCTTATGCAATGGTCTAGATTCATTCCCACTGTCACTATCACAATGTGAAGATATTGGAAGCAGAATGTAGGCTTCAGAAGAAACCTCTCAATTTTGATCAGCATATAGATGGCATCAAGCATATACTAATTGACCATTGCAGTCCGGGTATTGCAGTATGGTCACATTGCTGATTATTTCCAACTACTTACATTATCATAACTAAGTATAAATTGAATTTGAGATAATGCCCAGGAGGGCTTTCTTCTTCATTGGCTCCAATGTATTCCCTTGCTGCAACAGTCCTACTCATTCATTTGATGATCATTATAGCAGCATCATATCAGTAATACCACTATCTCTACAACTCAGTGCAGTATTTGGTACACATACTTAAGCAGAACTGGGGCTTGAGTTTGTCGGTAACAAAGTGATTATTGCTGCATTTCCCTTAGTTACAGTATATAGAAAAGTCTATTATGTAATCAAGTTCCTGTTGAGGGTTCTCCCTTAGCAGTGGCAATGGTACATAACAGATTATAGTAAATACAACAGGTGCTATCATAACCAAGTCACCAATTTCCTATATAAGGAACATTGTCATATTTGCCAGCGAAGTGATCTTTAGCAGGATGACACTTGAGTACCATGTGGATTGATTGGGATATCCTACATGAGTCTGAGCTGATTCATCAATGCTGATGCAATTCTGTCTCAGGTGCCAGGACATTAATAAAGAACGTCAGCAGTGTGTGTACATATTAACCACTTATACTAGAATATATCTAGCAAGACAATAACCCGATTTGTTGCAAATTTGCAGAATTTTGTGGGCAGTCGACATTATGTAATATTCCAGTAAGTGGAACCATCACATTGAGAGTCTTCCAAGTGGGATAACCTGAAGTGATTTTCCAGTTATCAAATTCTTAATACCTAAGCATGCCATGTCTAAGCTATTACTGACAGTAAGTGATAATCAGAGGCCAGAAGCAAATCTACTTACTGTTTTGAATTAGGATGTATTGCAACAAGATGTTTGGGTCATAATCTACATTGGCAAGGTATCGGTTGGTTGCTGATTAATATCTCTGATACAATTATGGAATATTCATTTTATGGAGAAGCACTGTCCGAATTGAGAAAAGAACATTGAGACTACTGACCAGCGGATGGTCCAATTACTGATCAAAGAGAATCAATAATGCCCCAGTTCCAGTTAGAAGCTGTCATTGTGTACATGTCGTATCTTGTTTCAGGATGGCCCCCAGTCGGGAGCATAATACTTACAAACCACTCATGCATGATGTAGATGACTATTGGAATATATAGCTACTGCAACAAGGCATTTCATCAAAGCTTTCCAAGAAGAGCTTGAACACTATCATTGTACCATAGCAAGAATTCTGCTGGGAACTATCCTGTCGACTTGACTATCAACAGCTTCCATTGCTTTGGCAATGAATCGTTCAAGCTCCAGAAACAATCCACAGTCAGTTATCAGGAGCAAAGAACACCTTTAAATATTGTTAATAATTGCATTCACTATAGGTATATACTATATTTGACAAGTGATTATTCAGAAACCCCTGCAGCACAACTCCTTACAACCATTCAACTTGAATAGAGTGATGTACCATTCTATGGAGGTCAAATCCAGAAGTCAGCACCTGGCAATATTATTGCCACATTTGGAAGCTAATATTTTAATTCCCAGCAATGCTGACATATTTACTGAGTATGATTTGATACAAGGTTTGGAGATCTGTCACCACAGGTCTGTTGCATGATGAGGAATATGACAAGGAAGTTGATCCTCAAACAAAATGGTGTGATGATAATGTGTGTTAGTTTGTTCTTGAATATGATCTCAGGAGGTTGAGTCTTAGGATAAGACAAGGGACAAATAGCACAGCAATTGAATAGATGGCTGAACATTGTTGGAATAAGTATTGTATTGAATATCGAGATTTGGAATCCCAAGAACTATATCAGAGTAATGTGATTGTTAGATATCTATCTGCCAGTTATGAATTCAATTACAGTTACTGTCATTTCATTCCCCAGAGTCTTCTCTCTGAATATTTTCTAATTTCCTAGCATTCATAATACATCCTTTTTGACTACCTGACCTTACTTCTCTTCCCACTACTTTTTCCAAATTGTGTGATTCTAACAACCCTCCTCGCTGCCTGTCATAGTACCACCTGCCTAAACGACTGTGTGAATCGATCACTACTCATTTCTGCAGTATGGAGTATGTACCATTCCTGCCAAGCCCTTGGCTAATGTACTGACCTCATTTCTTTGTCTTTTTTGTCATTCAAACTAATTTCTTTTTGCTCTTTCCTATCAGAAACCCCCAACTAACTCCGGTAATTGTGCAAGTTCCAATGCTTTCTTGTCATATATACTTTATATTACTTTGTCTGATGTCTCAACAGAGAATACAGTGAACTGGATAATGTAATCATCCAGGTGCCACTGTCATATGTCAGTATATATTTCTCAGAGGTGGCCTGAAATAACCTTTTGGAATTGGAATTTTGCAACCAAAATAGATACTGGAAAAATACTTCCATCGATGTTTACTAGTATAGATTTTAACGTCATCATTAGATTGGAATAAATATCACCGTCAGTGATTCTCTTTCTATCCATACACTTCCATTCAGTATTCAACTCTCTCGCCGCCTCACTACTTCTCAGATAGATCGCATATCAACAAATATTGGATATAGCAAGAACTTAACTAAGTACCATTTGAAGAGTGGTTAAATTTGTCCTGGGGTACTTGATCTCCCCGTATCAAACGTGATCTTTGAAGCCAGTAATGGTTGATATGTTGCCAACATCAGCAACATGTGAATCAGTCCAGAAGCCGGATGCAAACCTCCTAGACACTCTGATCGACCGCACCAGTGCTTCTAAGTACTTCCAGATGCTCCCAGGCCCCCCTGGAGCTAAGCAAAGTGCTCCCAGACACTACAAGAGAATTCTGAAGTGCCCCGTCTAGGATAGTCAAATTTTGGAGCAGCTGGGATCTCGGCGTAGATCTGCGGGAGACTTTGAGAGCAGCTGAGACCTCTGTGCAGCTCTGCGGGAAACGTCGTGCTGTATTCTCACAGCAATGGTTCTTCTGGTTCCATGACCACAAGGCATTTCATCCATTATATTCATCGTTGTTACAGTCACAAGCTTCACTACATCATACTACGGCATGTATTATGTATTTGAGTGACTCTATATGTATACATACAGTCAATATTCCTACAGATGGTACGCGAGCATAATCTGAGGTGCACCTAGAGACACCAATTGAGAGAACGTAGTGATGTACTTGGTGGTTCTTGTAGGGAGAAAATATCTTTCTCACCACCACTGCCATTCAATGTTACAGGGGGAAGCTGGTGGGGGACAGACAGAGAGAAGAGGAAAATGGAGAAGAACTAATCTTGCCAAGCTTTCCAAGATTCACACAATTTGTGTGGTTCCTCACGCACTCTTGCCGATCCTTTACAGATCCATGAATTTTGTGTAGTTCATTACGGCCAGGTAGCCCTTGTTATCCTCTCACTCTCTTTCTACCCACCTTCCCATGCGAGAACTTCTCTCTCTCATGCATTCTCTTTGGATTCCAGGAGGGTTCAGCATTTTCACAACAGCGTAATCGTGTGAACTTCGGAATGAACTGGGAGGCCATGATCAAGTGAGATATCTGATGCACTTGAACACCGAGATTGAGTGAGTTTGGAGATGCACTTGAAGGGCAGGATTGAGCTGGATGGGAGATGCACTTGGAGGCAGAGATGGAGTGAGTTTGGAGATACAGTTGGAGGCAATGTTCGTTTGAGATTGGAGGAGTAGTCAGAGAGTGTCCTGTGTCCTGACTCTCTCTATTGACCTAAAACTCACTGACTCTCGCTAAGTCTAATTGACATGTACACAAGAACTAATGTGCATGCGGCTCCGCTGCGCACAACCCTAAACCAGCCCACATGATGACCGCACTCAAATCCGTCCTCACACTCCTCCAGGGCGGTATCATGACCGTAAGTGCTAAACTCCAAAGGAAATGAAGATAGAGCTTTGCCTGAAACTCCTCCCAAACGACACCAATCCCAGAATTCCTCCCAAACAATCAACCGTGCCTGGAGCACTACTAAAGCTCCTCCGAAGCAATCATCCTCTCGCTCGATATCTCTTTCCTGCAAACTTCACATCCAGCCGGAATAACCCTCCAATCTGGGGTGCCACGCCCACAAGATTTCCTCGACCTCGACCTCGACCTCGACCTTGACCTCAAGCACTATCCTCTGCCTAGTGGTAGCAACGGTTCCAAATCGCTGGGTCGGTTCCGGGTCCGGTCCCGAACCGGAACCGAACCGTTGCAACGGGTCTTACCAGACGAAAACCCGGACCGTTGCCATTGGGCCGGTTTTACCACCAAATACCCGGCACTACAAGTCCACAATTTTGGCCCCAATTAAGTATTTGAGTTCTGATTGTATCGTGACATGATCAGTAGGTAGATTGTGTAGTTTTAGCCCCTCTTTCACCTCCCGCTTTCAGATTTGCGGTCGGACCAATATGCGTCGAGTCGCTATCGAAAACCCGCGAATTTAGCCCGAAATGCGACGTTATTTCACAGCGATTCAATGAATATTGGTCCAATCGCAAATCTGACAGCGGGAGGTGAAAGAGGGGCTAAAACTGCACAATCTGCGTACTGATCATATCGTGATACGATCAGGACTCAAATACTTAATTGGAGCGAAAGTTGCCGGAACTGCAAATATGAAACCGCGGTCCGGGTTCAACCCGGCCAAAAACCGCGGGTTTATGTCCGGTCCGGGTAACAAACCCGCCAAGACAGAGCGGGTCGGGTTACTTGGCGGTTTCTGACCCGGAATGGGGCCTTCGGGTCGGTTCCAACCCGGACCAAAGCCGGGTAACCCGGAACCGTTGCTAACACTACCTCTGCCGGCGATTTGTCGTATATCTTGATTCCGTAGCCATTGACTGGGACAATCCGCAATCCCCGATCCATAAGCCACGATTGTGACAGCGAGTTGTGTTCTCGTTCGATATGCAAGACGTTTGTCACAATAACCTCATGGTTTCGGCCATATCCTGGCAGCCGAAGCTTCAATCGCATGTCTCCATATCCGATGGCCTTGCCTGCGACTCTTCCAGCAAAGTTGTGAATTTGCCGCTCATCTCTTTTGGCGTACTGCATGTACCATACGAACTCTTGCCGGTCTCCGCAAACGTGAGAGGTGGTAGCACAATCCAAGTACCAGCTCTCCTTCTCAGGGGATCTGCCAGTGACTGTCATCCAATAGTTCGCAATTGATGTTGTCGTCATCGTCGTTGCCGCTGCCGCTGCCGCTGTCGCTGCCGCTGTCTCTGTGGGTGCTCCACTCTCCACCGGTGCAGTGCTTGGACAATACCGTGCAATGTGCCCCACCTGATGGCATCTGTAGCATTCCTGGGTATCCTTCCAATTCCTGCGACGATGCTTCTCACTCTCCAAACTACTGCTATCAATCTCACTGCCGCTATCACGGGACTTCTGGGACATCCGAGAGTGCTTTGAACTGCGCTTCTCGCTCTTCGTCCGTGTCTTAGCCAGTGGCACCAATTCGATGCTTTCGAAGTCGACTTCCTGCTGATGCCGCGCTTCGTGGGCTTTTATCTTCGTGACAATCTCCTCCGGTTTGTCGGCCAGGGTGTCAATTTTGTCCCACATCAACTGGGTGAAAAACCTCCAATCATCATCCTTCGGTATACCCTGCATCACGTAGTAGCTGTGCTCGGTCTTTGGCATCGTACCGGTCGAACTCTCCGCACAGAGGTTGAAGTCATTCCCATACCCCTGGATCTTCGATGCGTACTCCTGTACATTCTCGCAATTGCTCAACTTCACCGCTGACATCTCGTCGTGCAAAGCCCATACATTCAGCTTCACCTTCGATTTGTAGTCCTCCTTCAGCTGATCCCACAGTGCCTTTGCGTCTTTCTGAACGCCATACTGCTCCTGCAATGACCTCTCCACCGCAAGGAGAATGGTCGACCGCGCGATTCCATGCTGCTTCTTCCATGATTTGAGCTCTGTCGCATCATCTGGTGCTTCCTCTGTACCATCGACAATGCCGAGAACCTGCTTCTGCTCCAAGAGTATTTCAACTTCCAAACTCCAGCTCTTGTAGTCCGTACCATCAAACTTCTTAATCGAGATCACTGTCGATTCGGCCATCTAGTCGTCCGTACACGTGTCGAGTTTGTCTGTCTGTACTCCTCCGAGACCGTGTCGATGATGCCGCAATTCGAAATCTCAATCCGAATCGAGTTCTTCAAATCAGCGAAGTGCCCAGGCTCATAACCTGTTGTATGGTGTCCGGTGTCCTGTTTCCTGAATCTCTCTATTGACCTAAAACTCACTGACTCTCGCTAAGTCTAATTGACACGTACACAAGAACTAATGTGCATGGGGCTCCGCCACGCACAAATCTAAAGCAACTCACGTGATGACCGCACTGAAATCTGTCCCCACATGGCAGTCGATCTGGAGGTGGTCGATCTGGTGGTGGTCGATCTGGAGGAGGTCGATCTGGAGACGGACGATCTGGATGTAGTCGATCTGGATACTTTCGATCTGGAGGTGGTCAATCTGGATGCCGTCAATTTGCACGCAGTCGATCTGCATGTGGTCTATCTGGTCGCAGTTAATCTGGAGGCGGTCGAGCTGGATGCAATCGATCTGGAGGAGGTTGATTGGGAGGCAGTAGATTTGGAGGCAGTACATCGGGAGAGAGTCACCATGGGGAGCTGAGACTCCATTGGTTGGTTAACTCGTGATTGTGAGAATGGAGAGAATTGAGTTCAACAATGTTGGTCGAGAAATGAGAGGTGCAAGACTTGCTGAGAGCGGGTGATACTTGATCTTGGGATGATGCAGTACTCAATGTATGCAGTACTCGGTGTTAACTCTCAATCAGGGCATGGAGAGATAGGGAAGGATGACTGAACATCCTGTTCTTAGGTGATGATCGCGTTGAGGATGCCAAAGAGAGCGCTGAGAGGAGATATGGGAAATCATCATGAAAACCTGGGACTTCGGGGAATATTGTATCCAACTTAGTATAGTATTCCCGATATGGTAGGTACAGGTTCTAATCCGGCGGGTAATCGCATGAGTATGCGGTCCTCCCACCATAATCATGCAAGTTGTACCTCTGATTTGACCTATCCCCTCATATGTTCCACAGCATTCTCATTTTCATTCTGATCTCTCTCTTCCTCGTCTACAACTCTTCCATGATTGTATAACACAAACTTATGTCATCCCTCTCTTTCTCTCCATACCATGTGCATGAGTTGACACTGAGGACAGTATACACTGACTACACCATACACCGAGTACAGCATACACCAAGAACAGCATACACCGAGTACAGCATACACCGAGTACAGCATATATCATGTACAATATACACCCAAGACTTTTCTATTCCCTTCATTCTCATGATTATGAGTTGACCCCTGAATATTGCTTCAGCATCTGGTGTGACTCCCGTCACTATCAACCACCATCAGCCAGCTTTTCATGAGAGCTGAATTGTAAAGTCAACTTGTCACATTCCCACAGTTGCAAGTTAACTAACTGATGAATAAAGTCTCAGTGCCTGGCGCGTTGTCCATCCATCACCTCCAAGTACTCCTCCAATCTCGCTCAATCACAGCCTGCAAGTACATTGCCAAACTCGCTCAATCATGGCCTCAGAGTGCATATTCAAATTCAATCAATCACAGCCTCTAAACTCGCTCGATTACAGCCTCTGAAGTTTATCTTGACACTCGCTCAATCATGGCCTCCAAGTTTGCATGATCATAGCCTTCAAGAACATCTCCACACTCGCTCAATCGAAGCCTTAGAGTGCATCTCTAAGTTCACTCAATCATGGTCTCCAAACTTGCTCAACCATGGCCTCCCGAGTGTATGTCCAAACTCACTCCATTATGGCTACCAAGTTCATCTCTGAGTTCACTCGATCTTCATCTTTATGGGCACCTCGAATTGCTCTCGAGCACTGCCTGCAGCCAGTCCTGATATACTGTGTGTAGATGGGTAGCTATATAGATACACAGTTACATTGATGAGAATACAAACTGAATACATGAGTTTTAAAAATCGTTGAACAATAAGTAGTAGCTATGAATTCCAGGTGTACCAGCAGTGTTCCCAAAGAAGATGTTCTGTTCCCCAAACTGCTCTACTGTGATTTGAAGTGCTCTAAGGTTTGTTGTTGGCACTCCCAAGTACACCCAGAGTTCTCTTCACCGCTCTGACATGTTCCCAAACTTATCACAATTTCTCCCATGGTACTCTTCTACCAGTCATCAAAGATTCTAGTTACTCCGAAAGCTGGCCGGAATGCCCTCTTGGGGTGTGATACTCTTCTGAAATTGACGCATCTAAGTTTACACTCCACATCCTCTCAGACACTCCTGGAGGCTTCCAGTGACTAAAATACATTTCGCTGATGAAAACCAGGTATTTTGGTGGGGCCCGAGTTCTGGTTGCAACTGATTTGCCTGCAGTATCTGAGACTACTTTGATCCTCAGTGGTTGTCACAAGGTGAATTTACTGGGTGTCCTGTACAGCTGGGATTAAATGAAGTAGTTCGGTCGACTAATACCAATGACTTGATATATTCCAGAATCACAGGCCAGTGTATTCTGCGATGGCACTTTTGAAGTCTTTGGCACCTTCATAGCTGTAGTTGGAATGGGGTCTTTCTTACCATATTGCATGCTCCATGTCACTGCATACAATATAGTTCACAGTTTCTATTTATTAGCACATGTCGAAACATCCGGAACTTTCCCCTCAGTACCTCCCTAAACCTCATTACTATAGGGTATCTATTGCATTGTATTCTGTTCTTCTCAATGAATTTATTATGCTACTTCATGTACATCGCTGCTGACTACTATTCTCTCTCTTCTTCACCTAAATATGCATCTCTCTTGTCTGTCAGTTTCATATTAGCTCTCTTGTTCCACTCTGCAGTTGCCTTGTTTCTCCGCTGGCACCTACTCTCCATCACTCAGTTTATCAATACCTTTACCATTACTTTCTTCTACTGTCCATCCAGCATGTGGATGGTAATCTGCATTGTTTCTAGGCATTTGAACAGCATTGTTTTGATCAAAACTCCAGCTGACTGGTAGGTATCGGTGAGACTAAAGCAGCATTCATATTCAATAATGAATGTAGCAACATCCACTCCTCCCATCACAGGGGATAATATTGGTTCCGGCTGTGGAATTCGGTCTGACTTCCAAGGGCTTTGCATTGCTACTATACCCAGCAGTGGTGGAAGCTGTTCCACTGTTCTCAGTTGATATTCTGATTGGTACAGCAGTAGCAGTTGAAAGATCAAATAATAATGTAAGTGGCAAATTGAATAATTTCTACTATGTGGGGTGTTCAATGTTGACATTCCAGTCAATTGCAGTAGTATATTACAAGGTAAGCTCTTTCTTTCCCTTCCTTTGTGGTAATTCTTTAATACCATGCACAGTTGGTTATCTATTAGCTTCTTGCTACAAAGTCTGTTTATCATATTCTATTCCCTGCCAACTCCCCACAACTGGTATCAATCTTATCAGCAGTCTTTATATTGCATTCTATTTCCCATTTTGTCAATACATTTCCTTTCTCTTACTTACAATCAGTGTCGACATTACACCAGCAATAACATTCTATTGGACTCGACTCTTGTAGTTCCAGTATGAGTCTGTCAGTGTTTGATTTTGGAGTACATACCAGATATAAATTAAGTACCTATCATTTGAGTATTAGGTCGGTGCTTTTCTCACTGTATTTTTCCAGAATGATGGATTGTTGCAATCCAATTGTGGGTTAACTCAGTGACTGTTTCTCGGTATATGTTGGGGTACAAGGTGGCTGCCAACTGTCTTAGCATTCAATCTGTCATCAGTACAATTGCAAATCGTTTGGAAGCTAAATTGACACATCATGGTCACTCAGGTCAACCTTACCAATGTTCATAAGTGTTACCATATGCACCCAAGCCCAGCTAAAGATATGACCGGTTGTCTCATATAATTGAATAGTATTCAACAGTGCTCCAGAAATGACTCGTACTGTGGGAGGTACATCCACCAATACATACACTCTGACATATAGGATAGTGAACTTTTAAAGCAGCTGAGGCCTCTGCTCCAATCTGTGGGAGATCTTAAACTTGGTGCTGTATTCTTACTGCATTGGGTCTTAGGGTCCCATGTTCTATAACTTCAATCCATGTCATCTAACATGTTAATCTTGGTTGGACATTTGTGTTTTAAAATCCCAAGATATGAATCATCATAAGATGAAATGTATCAACTATCAGAGTCTATCAATGTTGGTATGAACAATCCATCCGGCATTTGATCATACTCAATTGCAATGTTGGGAGTATCTAATATGAGTGACAGCCTGAATATAGTGCTGTACATTAAAACTGCAATTATGTGAACTTGTAGGTTGTGATCTGTAGAACAGAAAAATACACATGGAGGTGGTGATTAAGTTAGTTGGAAGATACAGTGCAGAATGGTGAAAAAGCCAGTTTGAGGATACACTTGAATGCTAAGATGGAGTTAACTTTACAATGAACATGAAGGCCATTGTTGTGTCAAAATTGATGTTTACATGTTGACCAAGAGAGAGACAATTTTGAGGGACACTTGAAGGTGAAGACTATCTATATACGGAGACTATAATGAACTAAATTGTGAAATACATGATCAGGATGTGAACGAATTAGTATGGAGAAATAATGGAAGACCATAATCAAGTGAACTCAATGGTCCACTACAAGGTAGAAATCATAAGACATTGGAAATTTACTTGGCAATGACTGATCTGGATGAGATTGATCCACAGCAAGGCATGTCAGCAGCTGAGAATCAATTCATTTGTTTACAAGTTGTTGTGCAAGTATAGAGACTAGAGTGAATTGGAGTGGACTAAAAGATAAAAAATAAGAGACTCACTGGGAGCGGGAGACAGGGAATGTTAAGTTGATACAGTACAGGGTGTAAACTGAGAATCATGAAATCAAAAGATAAGGATGGGTGACTTGACTTTGTATCATCAGGCCATGGTAGAGTTGCAAACCAGAATGAGGGAGATGGTGGATGGTAATGAGAGCAGAATGGGGAATTATTATAAAAATCTATGACTGAAGATAATTTCAGATGTCAGTGAATTTGCAATAACAAATACAGCAGGTACCACATTTGATCCAGCTGGTTGGAAAACTGAATCAAGGTATTGTACATCCACTCAGATTAATCATACCCCTAATTTGCCTCAATGAAGTTCATTCTCACATATCATTCCCAACGTTATCCCCTATCCCTCTCTTTCTCTGTGCAACTGCACCATCACAGGGGAATACAAAGTGCAGGTATTTGTCAGTATTGCACCATACTATAATCATGAGTTAACAACAAGTTCAGCATCCATCCAAGAGTGGGACTATTCTCCAGCTAGTGTCACTTAATTTTGATAATTACATGTTAATATCTAAGTGTAGCTCACTTCTAGTATACCACTCTATAAATCCATCACTTTCAGACACAAATCCTAAAGAAGATGAACTGAGTCAACTCTGAATACATTTGCATGCTTGTCAGTTTACAAATGTATAGTATCTCTGCTTCCAATATATCTCCCTCCATATCAACTAGATTACAATTAGTCACCTATATTTCTGTTCTATCACTGACTCCAAAAGCATCTCCACTCACACATATTGACAATCATTAAGTACATTCCCAATCTCTGACATTTATGGCCTCAAGCTGCAATGCTAAATTCAGCTAATTGCACTCTCCAATGCTTATCTCAAAGCTCATACAACCACATCCTTCTAGTGAATACCTAACCTTACACAATAATGTCCATTTACTGTATTAATAAGTTCAGTCCATCATGTGGTTCAGGTACATCTCTATCCTCACTCACTCGCAATCTCCAGGATCACCTTTAATTTTCTTTAACTCCTACAAACAGCCAGTTCCAAAAACCATAAGTATATTGACAGATACAGAGATACTAACATACCGAAATATATGCATACATAAATGAGAACACAAACTTAGTATACAATTTAACACCATTTAACAATAAGCAGCGAGTATGATTTCAAGATGCACCAGCTGTATTCCCAAGAAATATGATGTATTTCCCAGTCTGCTCTATACACGGTTAACCTGCTCCTATTGTTCGCGACGGGTCTTGGTAACCTTTCCGCCATCCAGGCTCTGGCTGGAACAGTGTTTTGGTTTGGTTCTGGTCCGGTCCAAAAACCTGACCAGCTGTCTATTGGTAGCCAAAGTCTATACCTGTTCACGTCAACCCATCGGTTTAGTCCGGTTTGGGTACATCTTTCGGTTTCAATCTTCTGCTCTGGTTTTTGGGTCTTGCTATTTATTGTCGCATTCAGATATCGTATTATCATTTGCAAAATCTTGACTTTGGTATGTTATTGTCTTTTTTGAAATATTGGCTGCCTCTATAATCAAAGTAAAGAGAGGAGTGCTCCCCACCCCATTCTGACAATGAGCGTCAATGGAGGATAAACAATTTTTCATCATGCATCATGGGTAAAATAAGAAGCACAAAACAGCCAAATTGTAAGTTCCAGTAGCCTTAAGCCCCCAAACAGATAGGGTTGCACCTGCTCCCACACTGACAACATTTGAAGAGCATATGGAGACAGTTGATAACATCCCCGGAAGATTCCAAATGCCATGAGAGACCTCTCAACTAGGAATCAATCAAATGAGGCTTGGTTCCGGGAAACCGCTGTCCCACATATGCATTTCATCTGTCCTACCAGATGCGGTGCCCAATGTGTAACCGATTATGTCCTCAAAGCCTATGAAACTGATGAGCTTCTACCCCTGCTTGTAGCCTGACAAACTAATTACCACACAGGAATCGGAATGAGATAAAGAAATTGGAACTGCTCGTGCGTTCCATATGTACCTCGGTGACTTTGCACCCAGAATGTGGTGACATATCCGCACCATCAGAACGACACGTGTGTTAAGGTCATCACAGAGGCTCTACTTACACTGTTGCCGTTCACACAATGCCTAGTAATATTTATGCCTCTCACCAGCTGAGTGCAACATTTTACCTCTCTGTTATTGCTATATGTCAGATGGGGCAATCTCTCCATATACGTTTCACTTTGATATATTGTAACTTATTACAATACAGTATTTACTTCGGATACATCGCTTGTTGTAACATTTGCATTGCCATTATCGCATCTTCCAGGTCTGAAGTATACTATCCAATCTTCACACTCTAGTACTATGCCCTCAATCCTCCACATTCTGTGTTGATTCATCATCGGCTAGCAATGTTTCTTCCTCCAAATTGGTATCCGCATCATTGCCATTGCCACCCTCATACCTGTCCAGATTACCAGTTCCCAGGTCAATTCTCTCCAGTTCAGTCAGGTCCCATCCTTGCCGGCTGGTAGTGGGGATGATATCACGCTTGTCGCCTTCATCACAGTCATCTTCGTAATCCCTGCTGTTCCCTGGCATCCCGAAATACAGTTCATCATTCATGCAATTGTTGTGTATCAGGATATTTGGGTCAGTGCTTCTGATCTCAGGTGCCTCATGCACCTTTTAAGAGCTCAAATAGTCAAGGAGAATAGCATGGTCAACACGCGCTGGTTCCATTTCGACGACCCTGGCAGATTTTGTGTTCTCCACCTGTTGGATTTGACATTTAACTGGAGCAAGAGTGTTTTTAGACACCGACTGCTGGTAGCTCTCCGGTAGTGTGTTCCAGGTTTTCTGTATGTTTCTGCAATACCAGGCAAGGTTAACAACTTGTGATGCATTGTAGCGCAGCAGGATGTGTTCTTACCACCGTCATTCTTGTAGTTGATGTACTTCCAGGCATCAGGTTTGTCCACTTTCAGCTATGGCCTGGAAGTTTTGGGATGATCAATGTTGTTCTTTTGCCACTTGAGGAGAGTATGGTGCAATGCGGTGCGGGTAAACGTGATCAGTGGCGAGGGTATATGTCCGTCGTTGCCATCAATCATGGAAGTATAAAATCCATCAGCAGACATACTGTGGTTATTTACCTGATGATAAATTTTAATGTAGATAAACCCCGGGATTACTTCTGCCAGGTAATAAAGGGGACGCTTGGTATTCATCTGCAGCTTTCAACTCTCTCAGCGTTGGATTTGGACCGTGTACACCACTTTCCACACTCTCTGCTACAGGAAAGAGATACTTATTGTCTGCCAGAAGGGATTCGATTAATGCCAAACACTCTGCATTGAATTCGAAGTGTTGGAGATCATTAAGCTCTGCTATGTTGTCCATTGCTAATTCAATTAAATGGGATTTAACTTTATCGACTTGTAATTGAACCAGGTACCAGTTTGAGCAAGAAATATCCAACGTGGGCCGTTGCTTGAGCATCCCTCTTTCATGATCTCCTTTGTATGTGGCTCAAAAGCTATGGACCAAAAGTTGATTTGCCACATAGCAGTGTTCCAGTGTTTCTCTATTTTCTGCCAGTATGGGGCCTCAGCTGATGCTTTTGCAACATGTTGCATGGCACAACTTCAAATCTCAAAGTCGCTTGTACTCATACATGGCAGTCTGTTCCACATGTAGAGCTCCAGGATTCTGCCAGGTGCAAATACAAGATGTGTCATGTCTGAGTTACCAAATCCATGGATACTACAACTGCTGGAGAGTACTGATCAAGGTGTAGCCACTGCCTCTGACATCGATTCCTATCATTATGCCGTGTTGGCAGTGGATTTGTAATGAAGGTGCAGGGTTCTCGATTAGGGGTGACGGTAGACACGTTTCGAGGAGCGCTGAGAGGAGAGGGAGTGCAAGCAATGCCTGATTCCATGGTGGATACAACACACCACGTTGAGTGTTGATGGGAGGTGACTCTGGTTGCTAGCGTGCTACGATTGCTTGTCCCTGGAATGGTAGTTGGCATATTGATTGACTATCTGCATGTAGCGGACAGGGTAGAGGTCAAGCATTGAGTGATAGCTGCAGCATGAAAATGGTTCAGCGACGATACGGGGGGTGGAGTTCTGACATTAGATTGTAGATGTTCCAAGCTCCCTCCATCAGAGGGATCCCTCTCCCCAGGCAGAACTGAAACGCGTCACTAAGCAGAGGGACGTTGAGAATACGCCAAAGGTCTACACATTTCCTGTTACTGATGATTAACCTGCTTGGGAACATTTTGCACCACTGGAGTCCTGTCAGCGTGGGGGCTTTAGGAAGGTATAGTCCGATATAGATGTTCGATATTAAGCATGTAGGAATATGATCCCCTGTATGCATATTCAACAGCAGGTGAGATAGACTCGTATTTGAGCGACCAGGGAGAAATTGGAAACAATATGGAGGCACAATGCAGATCACGCAAGACTCCAAACCATGACAATACGCAGAGACAACATCCCATGAATAGCGTTCAATTATGGGGTTCACTGCCATATGAGTATATGCAGATTAAACTCAGCATTGATATTCACTGATACACCAACGTCTGACAGACTATTTGCACCACTTGAAGGGTGTTTATGCCATTCTGGCATGCTTATCATAGTATTACACTCATTCTTGGCACAATACTTCGAACCATCGATTTTGTATATCTTCATCTTCCAGGTGGAAATCCCCCTTGGGCAGAGCTACAAGTATCACAAACCAAAGAATGACGTATTCCCTATTCTCTGACATCAATTGCATGTGATTTTTGCACCTCTAGGCATGTTCGTAGCCATGTTGGATGGTTGCACACGTGGGACAACCGGAGAACTACTCAGTTTGCTCAGAGATGCGCAACGTTTGAGCGGTAAAAGTGGGGTGTAATGCATATGCAAAACGTGGTGAGGAAAACATGACTCACCATGAGTACTACATTTTGTCTCGAGGGTGCTTATTCAGGCAGTACCTGGTGGTTATGGAAGATGAAGGTGGCGCCATTTTGTGTTCGTTAACCAACAATACACAGGATATGAATTGAACGTATTATATCTTACAAGTTAAATGATGAAATCGCAATAACTCGGGAATACATTTCCCTTCTTCCTGATTACACCTCGGTTCTCATTTCCTCCGGTATTTAACATACCACCAGCCTTCTGAACCGGCTTGATATTACCTTACGTGCATTACACAACACCTGTCATTCCAAAACATACATGGTAACCCAGACTACATTGTGCATTCCCTCTGTGCTCCCTTCCGCTACATGAAACTGTATCATAATGCTACCGCCTTCAATGTGGATTCATTTTCAACTCACAGCAATGACACCAAAGGGCAGCCACAATGGAAAAGGGAAGGCAACTACTCAGGCAGAAATGCCAACATCGGTTAGAAATTCATGCATGTCATTAGCTTGGGACCATATATAGGGAATCATCTTGCAACATATTGGTGGACCCATACCGATATACAATCTTTGCGTCATGAACAATGCGAGTGCAAGGGATCTCTGGCATAATACAATCTTTTTGAATCCAGTCACAATTCATGGCTGTCAGTGTTAGCAACGGTTCCATACTTGGAACCGGCCAGTTTTATAGGTCTACGTGGCAATGGCCTTACCACATCAAAAATCGACGATTTTTCAAGCAAACTGCCCAATTAAGTCCACCAATATTAATCAGACAATTTAGAGCTTGGTATGTGAAATATGCAGCTTTTCCAGACGCATCTTTTGGTCGTCTCTGATTGTTGATATATTCAAAACTCAGCAAGCGGTGGTGCAAAAATGTCGTTTTTGAACCAACAATGACTGTATTTTCCAAGCCGCTTGCTGAGTTTTAAAGATATTAAATATTGGAGACCACAAAAAGATGCGCCATGCAAAGCTGCATATTTCATATACCAAGCTCTGAATTTGTTATTCAATATTGGTGAACTTAATTGCGGGAACCGTTTGGCAAAAACCGGAACCGAACAGGCTGGTTTGAGGTTTTCTTGGAACTGCCATAGTAGACATGGTCCCAAAATGCAACCGTTGCTAACACTAACCACTGTTCCCAATTCCAGCTGATGTGGCCATACCATAGAAGCAGGTGACTGCCTTTTCAGCTGTGGTGGGCAGCCTTTCACTCATATATGGGGCAATTGGTTGACAAAACCCACGCGCAAATGAACTAGTGCAGATGGGCCAACGTCCTTGCTTTCAGGGAACCAGTTGATCACTCCAATCCACAGACAACCAACTTGGGGAATGTCAAACCCACCAGCGAGCATTTCTCTTTGTATGGCTGCGATCAGCTGCATGTAATGTTTGAACCACCAAGCTGCCAGCAGTCGAAAGCCAGGCGACTTCCTGGTTGTTAGACCACTGAATTGGGATGAGATAATGGAGGATCCACAACAATGACAATAATGAGAACTGGGCAGATCCCGCAGCCCGAAGCAATGGAATGAGCAGTCCTGGTGATGGTAATGACAATGATGATGGCAAGGGTGAGTAGTTCAACCAGGGTGGTGAGAAAGTAACAAGGGAAGGGAAAGAAAGCAAGGAGGGGAAGAGGACAAGGAAGGTGCCTGAGGACAGGAAGGGGAAAGGGAGAGGCAAGGGGGAGGCAATGGAGGAAGGGAAGGGGAACGGGAACAGGAATGGGAAAGTGAAATCTATTGTTGATCAATCTACAGGGGGAGATGATATCTCCTGTGCCATTGCTTAGCAGCTGCAGTAGGAAATGTATGAGGCAGACTCCGATATCAAGGGCTACATAGAGTGGATACATGAAGAGCAGGAAGCATTGCCCCGTATGTCGATTGCATCAGATGATGATACCGACTGTACGGAGGAGTCGGACAGCGAATGTGTCTGAGAGCAAGATTCTGATGCAGTTATGGGTATGGAGGATGATCTGGAGGAACTACACGGCATTCATTTAAAAAGCAATCCGGATATGGAACACGATAGTGATGATGAAGAGGATGAAGATGATGAGGAGGATGATGAACAGGAGGAAGATAAAGAGGAGGACGTTGAATAAAGGGAGGATGAGGAGGATGAGAATGAGAATGATGGCAAAGAACCTTGCACAATTGGCCAGGGATAGATGGTCAATACATCGGCTGACAATGTAGATACCATCACAGACAGTCAGCCAATCGTGCTACATGCGCAAGGCAAGGAGATGCACCACCATAACCCACAGCCCCAAACCCTGGATCCTTGGCCACCAAGACGAATGCCGGAAACTAATCCATTCAGTGGTCGGGAGTTTGTGGAGCTTGTGATGTCGCTAAAACATTGCCCGGCAATAGCAACTCTACGAGATGCTGAGTCAGCCGAAAACACATCAGCGGTGGATGTGGATCAGCATCTTCTCGGCCGATCAGCAGGTGGTGACAGTTTCGCTAATGTCGATCTCCCCAATGTCCCTGTCCCTGAGCCGCACCACGACGAGTCTGTACGGGAGGAGTAAACCAGCCCTCGGTATGCAGATGAGAGGATAGTGGTTGTATTCGCATTAGGGTCTGGTTCTTGTATTATTCATTGGCTTTGTACTAAACGATTTTTCTCAGGCATTGATTATTACACATGTTGCAACGTTTTAGGGATCGTCAGGGTGTATTTTATTTATGGGTTTTGTATTGGGTTTATTTTATTCATACTGAGATGGGTCATCGCACATGAAGCGTTTTTGCAACTCCTGGTGTGTAAGGAACCTCAATGTAATGGTGTTGAGGCTCAATTGCTCTCGCAAAATAGTTGAATGTACCATAACCTCACACCCACACTAGACTGCTCAGGCCCAACCCCAATTTTCTTTGCATTTGAGAGTGCATACTGCACTCCTTGAGTGTCGTTGGCATTGATAGAGCTGACTCCTTTCCATTGCCCCAAATTTTCATGCCGAAATTAGTTCACCTTGGGCAGCTGGCGACTTAAACATATCAAAGTACACAATTCTGAACACCTTCAAGTTGCACCCCAGAAGAATTAGACTATTGGTAGCGCACCCTAATGCATTGAACCCACTCTGTGCAGCGAGTTCAACTATAAAAATGATTCAGTCGAAGGCTTCGACCTGGTTCCCTACATTGAATACCTTGAAACCATCAAAGACTATGTTTGACACTCACCACCACCTCCGCTGCCGCGGACCGAAACATACCTTGGCATTGATGTTCTGCTGGGCAATTACATTGCTGCATGATGGGTGCACAACGCTCCGGGTTGCCTTGAGACAAATGTACAACACAATCCCTACTACCCATCCACGCAAAACCTTTCCATAACTATTACTAACCTTTCCCTAGCAGCGTAAAGAGTACATATATATCCAGTGTGGGATCCAGAAGAAGGGCATGAAGATGTACTATAACAACAGGGTGGAGGAAGAAAACAATACTCTGTGTTTCCGAAGCTTCAAAAATGGAGATAGAGTCAAGTAGCCCATGGCTAGCTGTAAGGGCGTGTACGCCAGCGTCCGGCTGCGTAAGGGCCTGGATAGTAATTGTAGGATCACGGTTGCACACGTGGAGCTGAGTGAGAGTATATGTAGAATTGAGTGGTAAGATTCTCGATACTGATCTAAGACTCGTGACAAGTCGACTATATAAAACAGGTGTTACCTGGCCCTGGACACGTCACGTACATCCATGCCATTACATTATCCCCCTCTTAAGGCACAGACCTCCTGGGCTGCATATCTTTGTACTCTAAAGCAATAAAACAAAACAACCTCCTATCTCCCGCTGCCGATTTGCCCCGTAATTGGTGACTATTCGGTGGATGTGGTACACGGGGAAAGTCCACCTCCAAGTTACTGTGATCCAGAGGTGGTAAAACCCGTGCCAGCGCCAGTTGTACCAGGCCGGCATCCAATAGACAAGAAACAAATGAAACGTCCAACTGATCCCTCTCCTCCAATCCCGAGCCCCAGTTGCTCCCTATCAACGTGGCTTCCCCGGGTGCTTTCGATGAAACTCATAGACCAACTGCTGGGCATGTTCAAGGTTGTTCGCCGGTTCCCAACTTGTGCGTATGTGGCTGTATCTGGCCCACTGGACGAGGTAGTGGAGCTTCCGATAACGCCGTTTGGTGTCGAGAATGCGGTCGACTTCCCATTCTTCCTCTCCCGATTCGTCGACAATCGTCGGTAGCGACTCCGATGGCGGTTGACCAACGACCAGCGGTGTGTACCGATCAAGTTGTGATACGTGGAAAACGTTGTGATTCCGCATCGTCTTTGGCAAGTCTAATTTGTAAGCGTTCTGATTGATGATCTTACTTACCGTATACGGTCCAGCGCGCTTGTAATCGAGCTTCTTGGAAGGCCTGGTCGTGCGGAAGTGCTTGGTTGAGAGCCACACTCTATCTCCAACTTTGAAAGTGATCTCCTTCCCGCCAGCATAATTCGTCTGTCGCTCCTGGGCATCTAGTATACTCTCTCGCAGGAGTCGATGAGTCTCTTCCAATCCTTCGAGTACGGCATCCGCTTGGATCTCCGATTTGAGGTTGGCTGGCGCTTTCAGTGCTGTGAATTGCATCTCGGGGTGCCGGTGGTAAACGGCCCAGAATGGAGTCATCATTGTCGAAGCGTGCACGGAGTTGTTGTACGCGAATTCCGCCAAGGGCAAGAGCTCGACCCAGTTATCCTGCTCATAGTTGCAGAAGGCTCGAAAGTACTGTTCCATGGTCTGATTTTGGCACTCCATTTGGCCTTCTGGTTGGGGATGGAATGCAGTCGAGAGTCCGTAATCTATGCTCATGTGAGAGCAGACTCGAGTCCAGAATTGGCTGGTTAATTGCGTGCCACGGTCCGTGGTGATGTTATCCGGTACGCCGTGTTTGCAGATCACGTGCATGAAGAACATCCGTGCCAGCTCCGTTGAGTCGATATCTTTCCGTCAGGGCAGCTAAATCGCCATCTTAGTCAGTCTGTCGACAACTACCAGAATCCCGGTAAACCCCGATGCCGTTGACTCGGGCAGGTCGGTGACGAAATCCATTGTGACTCCCTCCCAAGGTCTATAAGGTGGTAGCAGTGTCATTTTCACTCCGTGGCGGGCGTGTCGTGGAGCTTTGATCCGGTGACATACTTCGCAGCCGGCAACGTAGTTTCGTACCATAGCATCCATCGCAGGCCAATGAAAGTCTCTAGATATGAGTTCAGCAGTTAAAAGAGCTCCAAAGTGACCGGATTCGGGGTTATCGTGGAAAAGACTTATCACTTTGCTGCGCAGCGTATCATCTGCCGGCACGTATATCCTCCCCTCGTAGGTCAGGGCTCCTGAGATGACTTTCCATTGACTATTCCCTGTGTCCGTAGATCCATCTTGTCCACCGCTCTCCGACAGATCGGGGATATCGACCATTGGGGGATCGACTATCTTCTTGTCTACGTCGATGGCCAGTGAGTCGGTAGCCTGGGCTGTCCTAATTTCCCGTAGGAGATCATTGTACGGTTCAACAGTGGTCGCTGCCAAAGTAGCCAATAGCCGTGCGGTAGGTCTTTCATATCCGATCTCATAATCAGGTCGTCTAGAGGGTCCATCTGCCGGGTTCTTGTTGCCTTCCAGGTGCTCGATGACGAAGTCGTATGAAGAAAGGATCTCCGCCCACCTGGCCTGTCTCCGGGAGAGCACTTTTGATGTTTGAAAGTACTCGAGGTTCTTGTGATCGTACTGTATCAAGACCTTGTGATTGGCTCCTTCGAGGTAGTGCCGCAATTGTTTCATAGTCTCCATGATCGCTAGAAGCTCCCGATCGTACGTATCGTAGTTTTGTTCGGCAGGAGAGCATTTTCGAGAGTAGAAATTGACTGGTCGAAGAGTCCCAAATCCATCGTACTGATTGAGGATGCCGGCGATCGAGAAGCCGCTAGCATCAGTCTGGATAATTATTGGCTTTGCCGGGTCGAAATGCTGGAGGATCGGTTCTTCGGTGAACGCCTTCTTGAGTTTCCGAAATGCTAGTTCGGCTTCCGGAGTCCACTCCCACTTCGGCGCAGGTCTAAGTGGGCCCTTGGAAGCCCTTGGAGCACGTGCCATCTCCGTCCTTCTTAGTAGCTCTGTCAACGGGAATGTGATCTTTGCATATTTCGGAATGAACCGCCGGTAGAAGTTCGCAAATCCAAGAAGCACCTGTATATCCCGGACCGATTTTGGGGTCGGCCAGTCTTCGATCATTGAGATTCGGTCCGATTCCATGCCGACTCCTTCGGAATTGATGGCAAACCCCAGGAAGCCGACCTCCAAGACTCCGAATTGACACTTCTTGGCCTTGCAATAGAGACCGAATTCCCGTAGCCGTTCAAGCACTTTTCGTATGTGTTCATCGTGCTCCTTCTCATCAGTCGAATAGATGAGCATGTCGTCAAGGTAGCACACGGCAAAGTCGTCAATGTAAGCTCGCAAACAATCGTCAATGTAGGACTGAAACATAGCCGGTGCATTTGTTACACTGAAGGGCATAACTCGGTATTTGAACTGACCGTACCGAGTTCGGAAAGCAGTCTTATATTCATCGCCCTCTGTGATCCGAATGAGATGGTATGCGTTCCGGAGGTCCAATTTGGTGAAAATCCGAGCTGCGCGCAGCTTGTCGAGCATCTCCGAAATGAGAGGTAAGGGCTACTGGTTCTTGATAGTTGCCGAATTGAGAGCCCGGTAGTCAACACACAATCTTAAGCCCCCGTCCTTCTGCTTCGCAAACAAGATTGGTGCTGCTGCCGGTGATGATGACCGCTGGATGAACCCATTAGATAGGTTAGTTTCGATGTATGCTTTGAGCGTTTTAAGCTCAACTTCCGAGAGGTTGTAGATCCGTCCATATGGTATCTTGCAGCCCGGTTCCAGGTCGATTGCATGGTCGATGGAACGGTGCGGTGCGAGTGTGTCAGCCCTGATCTTGCTGAAGACCTCCACGAATTCCGAGTATTTGGCGGGAATGTAGCCTCCATCGTCTGTGCATACCCTTCCTATCTCCGGTTGCTCTCCATCTGTCGATGTTAGTCCATGCTTCATTTACAAGGATGGAACGGAGAAGGGGTAATCCAGGAGGCCTTGTCATTAGCGGTTCGCTCC
>Ga0307514_10001353_pt1 | contig 31048 bp, 31 predicted proteins | sample 16_EM_MG_FD_203088 | JGI IMG/M metagenome (GOLD analysis project Ga0307514, IMG submission 203088) | Populus trichocarpa ectomycorrhiza microbial communities from riparian zone in the Pacific Northwest, United States - 16_EM | ecosystem: Host-associated > Plants > Roots > Unclassified | place... | reverse complement strand
CAGGCAGTGACGAGCCCTCTTAATTGCAATAGACTAACAACTGCCGTGCTTGCTCGCAAGCATGTCCCGCATAGTTTCTGGAAAGTGAAAGAAGCCTTTCATGGACCTGGCCTCCTATGCCACTGGCAATCTTTCAAGCTCTTCTCGTGACTAATAAGAACCCCCGCTAAAGGGCATATTACGGGCTGTATAAACTTGCAAGTCTTGGCGTGGTATGCACCATTCGACTGTCAACAAGTCCCACTATCACTGCTAAGGGAGAACCCCTAACACAGCCACACCATCATGGTGAATGAGTGATCAGGATGCTTTGACGATCTCTTCTGTGTCCGAAATGTATCCCACAGCGGTCATCTGCTTGTTTTGAGCATGCGATTTCTTCTTTGCAGCACGTAAGTTTTGGCTGCCCTGCCGCATCTCCAAAAAGTCGTGAACCTTGGCCATTCTGTGCAATTTCCTTTCCTCCACCTCTTACTTCATTTCCAAGTCATTTTTTGGGTTGGTTGTATCCAATTCTGTCTCAGTGCCTGGCAAAATCCCGGTGTTGGCTCAAGCAAACAGCCTCATAACAACATTATCGCGAAGGGTCTTGCATGTGGTTTTTGACTACCTTCAGCCGATAACCTTTCGCCAAAAGAATACACTGGCCTCCACCCAGGCACCATGTGGTATGATAGAGAATATGTCGCGCCCCACATTGCAGCGATCGGGGTACTTTCAGTGCATTTCCTGCTCAGGACACCACTAGTCGGTTATGTCCGGTATCCAAAATCTTCTGCTAATCTCCATTGGGTTGGAGTGGTAATTATTGCGATGTGGATTATTTGGCCCCCAGTTCTTTGGTACTTTTGGCGGCAAATTGAAACAGAGCCTGGCGGCGGTCAATAAAAGGGGTGCGCAATTGCTTCATCTGGGTGTCGTCTCAGCCACATTGTTCAGCGTTAGGTATTCTTCATTATGGCTGGACATATCATCTGCATCCAAGGATACTTTAAAGGATCCTGAAGCCATTGCAGAGGGAATGAGCTTGCTGCTTGGTGAGCTTTCGTGTTTATTAACCAGCACACTTCGATGTTAGCCACAGTATTTATTCTCCACATACTTCAGAAAGGCTTCTTGGTATTGGGTAGTGTAGGATATCTCATTGTTAGGATGAATATCCATTCCCTTGTCTCACATTCTAAATGATCGCAACTTCCGCAAAGGATCGAGGATATCTGCATACATGAGAAGCCTGCCAGTCGTTGGAGTCACTTCAGCATAGTATTTGGACAGCTTCTGTCAAGCCTACTTCACAGTGAAGAACAAGTCCTTCTTCCATTGAGTCTTCTTCTTAGCCAAAGCTCGCATCACGCCATCCATATGGTCAATCATTTCATTGTACACTGTGATAATGTGAGGCAATGTGACTGTATGCATCTTTGATATCCACAGGGTTCAATATCGAAATGGCCTCTATACTTCCATGACATACTTCAGAATGGTCCATTCATCTTGAGTTGTGAAAAGTGGCTGGTAATTTTGGACTTTGGAGCCACTTGGATGTGAATAGTAATAGCAACAGGTCCAAATTCCTGGGTCGGTTCCGGGTCCTGTTCCACCCGAAACCGGATCATGGTAACTGGTCTTACCACCTGAACAACCTGGACCATTGGAAATGGGCCGGTTTTACCACCAAAAACCTGGCATTTCAAGTTCAAAATTTGGGCTTCAAGTAAGTATTTGAGTCCTGATCGTACCATGATATGATCAGTACGTACATTGTGCAGTATTAGCCGCTCTTTCACCTCCCGCTGTCACAGTTGCGATCAGACTAATATCCGTTGAGTCGCTATTGAAATCCCGCGAATTTCGGTAAAAATATTGTGTTTTTTCACAGCGATTCAAGGAATATTGGTCAGATCGCAAATCTGAAAGCAGGAGGTGTCTCGGCACAGGGAAAGATATGGAGGTAATTGGGTATAACGACGTGGATAGAGAGAGGGTGTGGAAGTAATCGTGTTCCGGATAGTCGGAGACTTTGGGAGATGCAGTGATGGCATTGGAACACTGGGCGATGGTGGTGGTAATATGTAGGATGATCAGGAAGTAAAGACAGGTGTTGTGACATCGGGCGATGTGGTGTGGTTGTGTTGATAATCGTTATGTTGGTGGTGTGTAAGATCATGGGATAAGATATGGTCGGGACATCGGAGTATAACGAATGGTTCGAGCGCGGCAGACGAATTGTATCTAAAGAGCGGATGTTTGGCATAGGAGGATTTCACTTTCTTCTCTCTTTACTCGTTCTGTTGTATAGCAAAGCAAGCTACAACTTTGAAAATAGCTTCGACTCTTGTCATGGCTTGATTTGCTCCATATGAACTTCGAGTGCCCCTTGTCTTGTTCCCGATCTGACATTCTCGTTACCAATATCTCCTATGCCCGAATCCGCCAGCTACACTAGAATGAGTCCTATTACAATGTACCTGATAAAGAATGTGCCTACATCCCTCCACAGGGTGTACGTATTGTTCTGAACCTTGCTCTGTTTCTTGTTGGGTTTACCTAGCACCAAACCATTGTTGGAGACATGTTTGTGACCATTGTGTCGACGAATTACCTCAACTTACCAGATTTGATAACTGTCAGTACCCCTACAGATTACCCTATTCGAATGCAAATGTAAGACAGCAGCTGTACCTCTTTAACAAATTGGTGTGATCATGCCCGAACGCGTTGCCTTGTTTTTGAACTTGACCCTTTGAACGTGTTTGACAGTATCGATGCCATACTGAAAGCATCCTTCTAGGGAGAACCCCTCGAAGCCTATTTTTGGGAACAGTGAGACATTCCCTCCCTCTAGAATAAATATTGAACAGACGCAGCCAGAGAAGGGGGAGGTCTGGTTATTAACGATCCTGTGTTCAGACAACACTGGACGAAGTATAAATGATTGCATTATGGATTGTTTGTTGATTTCCAATCTGAGGAACCCTGTGATTGCGAAGGACATAACTGTGTAGGAGCACAGTCCGCGATTGGACATGCAGCAGCAGCAGCAACAACAACTACGTCCATTGGGATCCCGCTGATTGTTATCATACCTCCGACCCCGACATCATCTGAGATTGATGCAGACATTTGGCACTGGTAGATGTGCTTGTTCAGTTTCGATGTCAGGATCAGATCAACACAACCGGGTGGCGCTGGTGTCCGCCGACCACCAGGTGACCATTGGTGGCATCGGCAACACAATCATACAGGAGGTAGACTTCGCGTAGAGACAACAGATGTTGACAACGGAACAAGAGATATTGAGACGGGTGGCCCAGTATACGGAGCCCGCAAGCAAGGTGCAGAGGGTGTGCGATCAACCTGCCCACATAATCAAGTTATAGACGGAGATAACAGATTTCAAATCTCGACAATTCCTCCCCTCCCAGTGCGAGCATACCGAAATCGAGAACGAGATACACACTCTCACGACCGAACGAAATGAAGCCAGGATGAGGCCCGCAGCGTCGCAAGCAGACGAGGAACTATGGCCGCAACTGGCAGACATGACCTGGGACGCACAGCAATCTGGGGAGAAAACCCGCTGTTTGAGGATGCAGTCAGCCAATGCTCCAACCCTAGCGGCCAGGGCCTCTCTGGCTGCTCCCCAAGCTCCCGAAGAGGGAGGCCAGAAATTTCCTGACTCCATGGACTTTTCAGGGTCGGATCGAATGCAGTTGAGAGTCCGGATTGCTCAACTCTTGATGGTCATACGACCCAAACCTACCAGCTTTCCCGACGAACACTCGACGATGCGGTATGTATTCAACCATTTCAGGGGGTAGGCGTAGGCCAGGGCTTGCCTCACGTCCGGGACAATGGGGAGATAGGGCTGGAACATCTGCCAGCTTTTATACAACTCCTGGAAGCAGCTTGTGGGGACCCGGACCATGTGGCTACCACGGAACAAAAGATGTGGGAAATTATGTAATAGAACTGTGAATTCTCTCAGTACAATGCTGAGTTTCAAGTTATTGCCGGTGACCTCGACTGGAACCTGTTGGTGATATTGAATACCCTTCAGATTGGGCTGTCTGAGGAAATGAATGACTCTTTCACCTATAGTGATACGCCTCAGGAGCTTCCTGCATTTGGGACAGTTTGCCAGAAAATGGGTAACCAGATCCGACGATGACGAGCAGAGAAGGCTGCACAAAATCGAGGAGGGAAAGGGTTGGCCTCCTCCTGAAAGCCGCCTGCTTCCCCAAAGGATCCCGCTGGAGCCCCGGCTGGAATTGTCGCTAGGTATACCGGACCTCCTTCTATGGATCGCAGCGCAGGAAAAACGAGGATATCGGTGGAGGAAAGAGCAAAAAGGTTTGCGGATGGAGGATGTTCATACGGTGGTGGGTTTAACCACATATCAGCCAAGCGTGCGGCTAGGAAAAACGCTCAGACATCTCAGGCGGCTGGAGCGGAGATTAAGGAAGTAGGAAGCAAGGAACGTTCCGAGGAATCAGGAAAAGATTAGGTCAACCTAAGGCGGATGGCGGTTCGGTTGACGGAAACAGTTTTGTTTTAAATGGTCTGAAATGTTTTGGAATTTCGTGTCTTTCAGTTTGCAAGGTGAAAGTATTGGAAGGATCAATGGAAGGAAAGGATTTAGTTATAACCTGCACATTGACCGTGAATAACCAAGAAATACCTACAAATGTGCTGATTGATTGCGGAGCTCCATGCATTGCATTCATGGATCAAGATTTTGCTCACCATCATTAAATTCCTCTTCAAGAGTTAAAAGAAAAGAACCAAGTGGAGGTTATTGACGGAAAGCCTATTGCATTCGGAGAAATTATGCAAATTGCCATGGTTGGCATGAACATATCAGACCATGGAGAACAGTTACCAATGTTCATTACAAAATAAGGACATGACTATATCATCCTTGAAATCCCCTGGGCACAATTGCATGATGTAGCGGTCCGTTTCGCGTCCAATACTGTTACCTTTGGATAGCAATATTGTATATCATGTTGCCAGGATGTACCAGTTACCATTCAACTAGGTACCGAGGAACCTCCTGAACCAGATTGTCAGGATAAAGCCGTATTTAAACAAGATATTCGATCCCAAAGGCCGTTTAGAGGAAATATAGTGATACTTAATGCAGCTTCGTTTTTCTGTAGAGTAAAGAGAGCAGAGTGTACAGCATTTAAGGCATCATTATACGATACTTATAAAGCGATTGGTGCGAAGGATTTGAAAGAATGTCCTTTGGAAGAAATTGTTCCTGAACAGTATCATGAATTTCGTTCTCTGTTTAGTAAGGTGTGTGCAGACCATCTATCACCACATCGACCAGATATTGATCACATGGTCCGATTAGATCAAGGAGCGACACCAACATGGGGACCTTTATATTCGATGTCCAGGGCAGATTTGGTAGTTCCAAAAGAATGGTTGGAAGGGAATATGTCTAAAGAGTTTATTTCGCAGTCATCATCAGCGTTCGCAGCACCGGTTTTGTTTGCGAAGAAACCAGATGGTGAATTACAATTATGTATTGACTATAGAGATATTAACTGTAAAACGATGAAACATTGGTACCAACTTCTTTTGATTAAAGAAACGTTGAATCTTTTAGGGAAGGCTTGGACATATACCAAGGTGGATGTAAGGGGAGACTATAATCTACTCCAAGTTGAAGAAGGGGATGAGCATAGCTTAGCCTTTCGGACTGGGTATGGGCTGTTTGAACCTACGGTAATGCAGTTCGGAACATCAAATGCACCAGCGGATTTTCAAGGTTATATTAATAATGCTACAAGAAAAGCTTTCGAGAATTGTGCATCAGCATATCTGGATGGTGTGTTGATATATAGTGATCCCGAGGATGAGCATATTTGCCATGTGAAATGGATTATGGAGCGTTTGTTTGAGGCAGGGTTGTATTTGAAGCCGGAAAAGTGCAAGTTTGATAAGCAAACAGTATGGTATTTGGGTTTGATAAAATCAAGGCAGTGGATCTCCATGCATGAGGATAAGGTTGAGACTGTACGGAAACGGAGCCAGCAAAATAAGATGAAGAATGGACGGTTGAACCATTCATTTGAAATACAACAATTTCTCGGATGTTGTAATTATTGTCAGCGGTTTATCCCGAAGTATTCGGAGAAGGCAGAACCCTTTACGTGGTTAACAAAGAAAGATGAACCATTTGGATGGCAGTCAGAACAACAGTTGGCCTTCGAGACAATGACAGCTGTGTTTACTACAGCACCTTCCTTTCACCATTTCGATCATGAGAGGGAAGTTATTGTTGAAAAAGATGCTTCTGATTATGTCTCCGCAGGAGTGCTGTCACAGCGGGATAATGAAGGAATCTAACATCCTGTTGCATACTTTTCAAAGAAACATACACCAGCCGAATACAATTATGATATATATGATAAGTAGTTGATGGCTATGATCTAAGCACTTGAAGAGTGAAGGCCGGAGTGTGAAGGTGCTGCTTATCCCTCACAGCGGATAATGGATCATAAAAACCATGAGTATAATATGAGAAAGAAGCTTTTGCACAGGAGACAAGTTCGATGGACAGAATTTTTAACACGCTTCGATTCTCAAATCGTATACAGGCGAGGGAAATCAAATGGCAAAGCGGTTGCATTGACGCGGAGGCTGGAAGACCTCCCTGAAGGGGGGGATGAACTATTAAACAATGTGGAACAGGTGGTTTTAAAACCACAGAATCTACTGGAACAGTTGCGGTTGCTGGTGGATAGTTCGCCTGTGCAGAGCTGTTCTTCAATATCCAATCTGCTTAGTATAGCATATGAAATCAATTCGCTAATAGGGGTAATGTTTAAGGCTATATGAATGAATGGCAGTCTTAAGGAAATTATCATAGCAGAATGTATAGAACAAGAGGGAAAGATTAAGTATCGAGGGAGGTGTTATTTTCCAGCGATTGATCAGCTACGCTTATGACTAATACAGGAGCATTATGACACCGCATTTGCCGGACATCCAGGGAGGGCAAAAACGTTTGACCATTTGGACAGACAGTATTACTGGAAGGATATGCGGAAATAGATGGATCGGTACGTACCAAATTACCATAGTTGCCAACATTCCAGAACCTCAAGACATGCAACGTTTGCAGTCCTCTGACCTCTGCCTGTACCGGAACACCCATGAGAAGACATTTTGATTAATATTGTGGTTGGGCTACCAGACTGCGAAGAATTTCATGCGATATGGGTAGTAGTAAATCGAGTGTCCAAAATGCGACATTTTGTCCCATGCCATATGACGATAGATGCTGGGGGATTGGCCAAGCTGTTCTTACGACAGGTCATACGCCTTCATGGGATGCTATTGACAATCGTTTCGGATCAGAGACCACAGTTTGATTCAACCTTTTGGGGACAGATATGCAGCCGGTTGGAGATTGATCGCTGAATGTCGACATGATTTCGTCCACAGATGGATGGCCAGATTGAACGAATGAATGCGAGTATGGAACAATATCTTTGGGTGTTTATAAATCATCAACTGGATGATTGGGTGCATTGGTTACCTCTTGTTGAGTTTGCAGCAAATAATGGGGTATCCGAAACAACTAAGTACACCCCTTTCTTCACAGTTCAAGGTACAGACCCCCAATTATCATTTGTAGGAGAATCAACACAGCAACAGAATCAACGACGCTTTGATGCGGATCAAATTCAGGGTACGATGCAACAGATTCACAAAAACCTGCAGGTGGAGATGAGGAGGAGTCAGGGGATACAGGAAGAAGGTGCCAATCGAGGACGTGTACCCGCACCAAAGATACAGGTAGGATCTAAAGTCTGGATGGACACTTGGAACATAAGGACTACCCGACCAATTCGGAAGTTGGATTGGAAGCGGTTCAGATCAGTTACACTTGATGGCGACGAGGAATATCAGGTATCTAGCCTTGAGGACAGTTGAATGGATTGAAATCAGCTACAGTAGCTTATTTGATAGACGGGTTATAATTCCCTGCCATGGGAACCAGCAAAGTGTGTTGATGGGCTGCAAGTGGTTAAAGAATTTCATCAACGCTATCCAGGGAAACCCGGACTATTGGAAAGTTTGCTCGGGGGACCCTGAATCCAAGCGGGGGATACTTTCACAGCGCAGAAATAGATACGGAGATACTTCAGTATAACGATGGGGATCATGAGAGTGTATGGAAAGAATGGTGTTACGGAAAGTTAGAAACATTGGGAGATGTGGACCTGGGATAAGGACGTGGGGAGATGGTGGCTGTATAATTTGGTATGATACGGAAGTGAAGAAAGGTGTTGCGATGTTGGGAGATGTGGCGTGGTTGTGTTGATACAGGTTATGTTGGTGTTGTGTAAGATCATGAGATAAGAGTTGAATAGTACATCGGAGCATAAGGAATGGTTCGCGGGTGGCAGTCGAATTAAATATAAACAGAGGATGTTTGGCGTTGGAGGATTTTCTGTTCTTCTTGTTATGGGGGTTCTTAATCGCAATAATCAATACAACATTTATTGAACTAAGTATGACCACATATCTAATGTTCTCTGTCTCTCCTCGTCTCATACTAAGACTAAACTTCTTGCACCGTCAAGCTAGAGCACGCTAAATGGAATCACCTCCACAGCCCGTCTCCCTCGTATAGGAAGATTGAACTTCACCAGTGTGGAGAGACTCTTCGGCCCACTCCTCAAATGGTAATGCGCCGGTGTTCAAATCCCTCAACACCAGGTAGTCGATATTCTCTAGATCGCCAAAACGAAAAACGTCGCGGTAGGGGAGGGTAAAACCAGCTTCGTCCAACTGCAAAAGTAGTTCGCCGAATAACCCGATCATCTGTTGCAGAGCGTATTCAGATTTTGTCAGTTTTCGACCAGACATACGTTGCCTGATCCCAAAGGCGGACAAGAGTATCAATTTTGATACATGGAATTCTTAATAACATTGTAAGATCGTCTTTGGTGTTCTCAGAAAGCTAATCTTGTGGATGATGTCCTCCAATTCCTTCGACCAGCGCTGGCTCTTTAAAGCCGTTGCTCTTCCTCAGGTGTGATAGCGTTATTTCGGCCCCGCCCTCATGGTGCACGGTAATAACTTGCCACAACACCCTCAGGTAATCGTGTCCCTGCAATGTGATTTGAAAGCATTACACTCCTGATAACAATCAGGCCATCCATCACATGATATCAGTGTATCCTTTCTAAACTTAGACATCTTTGCAATCATATGAGTCGGTAGTTGGAACATCTACCAACCAAGTTGACAATGCCTATCGCCTCTTAGATCCCTCATGCAAGTGAGTTATTTAATTGCGTCATAGATTTAATTGGCCACCAACCGACACTATGCCAATGTAGATTATTGATGTGTAAGCTTGGATCTGATACGAGATTACATTGCGATCCAGACTACTCGAGCCATCGAGTAGTGCTCGCTCTAGGCCACTGCCTACGTCATTAATCCCTCAGTTCCATCATGCTACAGTCAAGACTATTCTCCAGACCAGAACGTGCCCTTCTGAATCCAAGCCCATTACAAGTAGGGGAGAAGACTGCTCTTAATCGAGTTTGACTATCAACTGCCGTGCATGATTATCACGCATGTCGCGCAAACTATCCAGGAGTGAACGAAGTACCTTTACTTCGTGCGACTAACATGAATTCCCGCTAAAGAGCATGTTACTGACCACTTGAATAATACATGCATAGGTGTTATGCATATTGTAGATATGTTTGCATCTTGTATCCATAATCAAGTATCATTATCACTGCTAAAAGACAACCCCTAACATCACCCCCTTCTCTAAGACCGGTGACCTCAATGGTGCTCTGTCATAACCCATAAAAGAATAACAAAATAATCAATGAAACAATCATCATAACTTTCCGACCGATCTCCTCTTCTCTTTTAATTTCCTTTGTATCTTAGATTTTTCCCCTAATTCCTTAAACCTTCCGTGTCGTTCAATTGCCAGGTTCCGTTTAGAACAATCTTCCAGCAACATGCTATCGTATTCATGCACATTGTCATACGTTTCCCACGTATTCTCATCCTGTGTACAATCCTTCCATTTAACCAAAATCACATGTTGTTTAGGATTGTCTTCAGATGGCTTGCTTGCAATGATGGACTCCATTACCCAGTCGTTGCCGTCCGCTTCGATTTCAACTACCGGTTGCTTAGGGTCAGTTTCTTTATACCACTGGAGTAGGTCGATGTTAAAGACCAGGTGTATCTTCCAAGTGTGGGGCAGCTTGAGCGTGCAATATCGAAGGTTGCTTCTGACCGACACTACTTCGACTGGTCCCAACATCTTATCCTCCAGTTTCTTGCACCTATGCTTCACCCTAATATTCTGGCTGTTCAACATAACCAATTCACCCTTCTTTAAAGGTTCCATCTTCTTCCTTCTTTGATTATAGTACTTCTGCATTGTCTCCACTGCGACCTCTAACCTTTCCTTAAGTTTCTTATGAACTTCGGTCCTATAATGGCCGTAAAACTCGGACACGGGGTTGCTGAACTGAATTTCGGTATGCCAATTGGTTCGTGGTTCAATCCCGTATTTCGTGTAGAAAGGGGATATCTTAGTATCAGCATGCTTCAAATTGTTACTACTATACTCTGCCACCGCTAGCATCGAAGCCCAATCGTTGTGCTCATAGTTACAGTAGCACCCTGAATATGCTTCAATTACCTGATTGATGCATTCTGTTTGCCCGTCCGTTTGCGGGTGATAGGCTGTTGACATGCTGCGCTTGATTGCTAAGTAATTGTACAGATCCGTAAAGAAATTCCCTGTAAATGTTGAGTCCCTATTGGAAACGACGTCTCCTGGAAAACCGTGATACTTCCATTGATTCTCCTGATACGCCTTCGCCACCATTGTTGAGTCTTTCTTCCTGAATGGAATATCGTGTGCCATCTTGGTGAACTGATCCACCACTACCAAAATCGACGTTGCTCCCTGGGATTCCAGTAGATCAGTACTACAGTCTGTACTGATATGTGTCCATGGTTTACATGCCAATTCCAATGGATGAAGAAGTCCATGCCTAGCGTGCCTAGGAGCCTTTGTTCTCTGACAGCTGACACATTCGCTGCAATACTTTCGTATGTGGTGTTCCATATTTCCCAAAGAGACATTCCTTGTAATAAGTTCCAGAGTTCCTTCTCGCCCAAAATGCTCGGCTATCTTTGAATCGTGTTCTGATTGCATTACCTTTTGCCGCAACTTTTGAGGTACATAAATCCTATTCCTCCAACATAGAAATTCCTTCTTCCTGGTAAAATTTGCGTCCCCGTTCCCTCCGGTCAAGACTTGCTTGCATAGCTCCCTATCCGTATCGTCTAGCATGGCATTTTGTTTAATCCTTTCATTTGTTTCTGGTAGTAGCTGATTGACCTCAATTGCTGATATCTGAACTGACGTGAGATCATCATCGAGGTTTAAATCCATGGCCCCACCTTCCAACCATTGTTCTTTTCGTAGCAACGTTTATTTTGTTGCAGAAGTTGTACCCCATTCTCTAGAGGTGAATGCCGGGCACCTAGAAAGTATATCTGCCTTTGCATTGGAGGAACCTTTGCGATAAAGCAGTTGGAAGTTATATTGCTTAAGGTATTCTGCCCACCTGGCTTGCCTTGGATAAATCAAAATTGCCGATTTAAAGTACATAAGGTTTTGATGGTTCGAAAAAATTGTTGTTTTATGTTCGGCACCCTGCGATTAATGACGATTTTTTTGAAGTGAAAATGCCACAGCCAGCATCTCCTTATCGTAAACATTGTAATCTAGCTCTGCTGGGTTAAGTTTTCTTGACACGAACCAAACAGGGTGAATTTTTCCGTCCTCAAACTTTTGTGACAATATACTAGCTATAGCGCAATAAGAGGCATCAGTTTCCAGTAAGGCTGGTCTATCCAGGTCGTAGTGTCGGAGTATGGGGGTCTTTCGAGATGTAAACAATATCGTATCCGTCAGGAACGCCGCTTCCTGGGCTTCTCCCCACTGAAATGTTTTATCTTGTCGATGTAGACCCGTACTTGGGGACACTATCCCTGAGAAATTATGGATCAATCTTCGATAAAAATTCCATTAGCCTATTAATTGTTGAACCTCCTTTCGAGAGATAGGTCGGAGCTAGTTGACAATTGTTTTCGCTTTTCCTTGATTCATATGGGGACCTGACCAACTGACCATAAATCCCAGGAATGAGGTTTCAGAAACATCGAAGACACATTTGTCTATTTCAATGCACATATGGTTATCCAATAAAAGTTGAAACACGTTCGAGACCTGTTTGTGGTGTTTTCTGAGGGATTCTCTTGTGGCTATCAAAATATCGTCGATATATGCTAGCACAACCATTCCCTCATGTTCATCGATATGGACGTCTGTTTCAATAACTAACTCGAGTCCCAATACAGGTCGTAGAATCCTATTAATTTCTCTTTGGAAGGTAGCTGGTGCATTGCAAAGTCCAAAGGGCATGACCCAATACTGATATAACCCAAATTTTGTACGGAACGCCGTATTATTCTCATGACCAAGCGCCATTCTTATCAAATAGAAGCCTGACTTTAGGTCGACTTTGCTAATATGAGTAGCTCCGGAGACACAGGCTGAAAGCTCTTCCATTATCGGTAACGGTGTTCTATCTTCTCTAATCGTTTAGATGTCGATAATATATACAAAGACGTAACCCACCACTGATGGGTTTAGGAACAAACAATATAGGACTTCCGACAGTACTGCTGGATAGTCGGATTTTGCCTTCTTTTATCATAATATCGAGGTATTTAACTGATAGTTTTTCTTCTTTCTGCGATAATTGATAAATTGGTCCCATTCGGAGCTTATCTTCGGGTCCCAATAATTCAATTCGATGGTCGCAGCCCGTATTATCCGGTAGTTTATCTGCTTCTTTTGGATTGAATAAAAGTTGAAACTTATGATAATGCGTAGGTAGCCTCTGCGCTATTGATGGATTGCTTACAACTATAGCTCCAATATGAATGGCTTTTTTGTTGAGCGCAATCCTTTTATCATAAGTAATTGAATATTCCGGGTGAATGTTTCCATGGTTATAGCACTCGGTTGGGCAATGATTAAAATGTAAATAACTCGTAGTTGTTCCTCTGGATGTATGCTTTTCCCAGTACCATGCGGGAATCAACGCATCGTAATCTCCTGAAGTGTTTATTACTTCGAAAGCATGATCCTCTTCGTTATAGGACCTATGATTACCAAATGATAGGCCCACGGGTACTGTGAACAAGTTCTCGATCTTAAGGTTATTCCCTGAAACATCTCCTGACTTAATTGGTCTAGGTCTTTTGACAACTGGTATTGAAAAGGCCTTTGATGCTTCGGGTGATATTACAAAAGAGGTGCTTCCTAAGTCAAGCATGCATCTGAACAGGAAGTATTTGCCGTTATGATCAATGAAAAACCGGTACATGGGTCTTTTGCCGATTTTTGTTTGTGATACTTTTCGTATTTTTGGGAAGCGAGCTGGTTGATAATAGACGAAATCGGTAGAGGAATTGAGTTTCGTTGGCTTCCTCTCCAAAAGTTCTGAAGCTATGCAGATCGACATCGCTATCCTTTCGACAATAGCGTAACCACAATGGGTTAAAAGAATGAGGTGTACTGTAAGTAATATTTGTATAGTTGTGATTCGTATTTCCTTACGGACCAGCCGTTTTGAACTTCCGATCATCCTCAGAGGAAATATATAAAAATCAAAAGAAAAGTCTTCCTATCAAGATAGGTATGTTAAAACATTAATTTGCGACCTGCAAGCTTAATGTGGCTTGTGTAAATTCATCCGATCCGGACAAAGGATCCCATCAATTCCTCTCCTCTGGTTCTTCCTGTATTTATTCTTGTTCCTCATCGAAATAATTCTTGTCCATTTCCTCTTCATCTTCTGGGCTTCAGCTGTCGCTTTCCTCCTCAGAGCTCTCAGAATCCGAACTCGAACTATCTTTCTCCTCTTCGCTGGATAATTCCATTCCTGCCACTTTCATTTTCTGGTATTCTTTGCCTTTTTGGTAACTTGCCGTCCCTTTATCCAATTCAATTGGTCTTCTGCAATCCTTGACCATATGGTTCCCTTTCTTATCCGACGGCCATGCACACCTAAGGCACTCTCCTGCTGTTTTGCGTCGTTCTATCTCGGAAGATTCTATTCCTTCAGTATTCCCGTAGCCTGTATTTGGCTTCCAATCTGAACTGTCTTTTTTGAAATTTCTCTGTTCCTATTTGAACCCTTTCCTCTGATGGGTTTTCCGTTTGAAACCCTCTGACCTATCACGGCTTCGTTCCAGCTTCGGATACTTTCTATCGTATGATTTCATCGAAGCCTTAATCCCCAGATTCTACCTTGTGTCTTCCCATTTTTCCGTGGTTCGCCCCGCATTGGTAATAATGGAAATGATTTCTTGGTCATTCTTCCCCGTCAAATTCACAGTATGCATTTGTTCCACAATTTTTGGGGGCAATCTTTCCAGAATCAATTTGTTTAGAGCCGCGCCAGTAACCATAGCCTTATCGTTAAAGGTTTGGATTTTGGTAAACCTATCTTGTATGCCACCCTCATACCGGACTTTTTCGAGATCTGCAGATGCCTCATCCTTTGCATCCTTATCCTCAAACCTGAGTTCAAGTGCATTGACATAACCCGTCATTCATTGTGGGTGTAATCCGATCAGGGTTTCTTTAATCCATAGAATATTCCATGATGCTGCATAGCTATCCATCAAGGAGCCAATCCAATCAATGGTTTGTTCGTCCTTCAGAAACTTCGCTGGCTGGTCCTCTATATAGACCTGTACTAATACCCACCAGGTATCAACGTCCTCTCCGGCGTTTCTGTAGAACATTTTGGGTTCCTTGATTTCAATCAGTATGGCAAATTCTAATTCCTTAATTGGCCTTTGTCATCAGAACATACGCCTACCTCCGGCTCCTCCATGGTCAAATGGTGGTGGATCTGGTGGTGGTGGTGGATCTCCCGCTGCTCCTCCACCTCCAGCTGCTCCACCATCTTCTCCTCCGGCTGCTCCGCCATCTGCTCCTCCAGCTGCTCCTTCGCTTCCGGCTCCGCCTCATGTTCTCACATGCCAGGAATATTCACTCCCGGCATCCTTAAGGCTTGACACTGATAAGGATTGTTGATCGAAGGCTGCTTGCCTTTGAGGATGCATATGCTGCGTTCCTGAGGGGCCTGCCGTAACAGAAGATCTCCGAAAGTCAAAAGGTGTTGATTCCGAGAATTTATACCCTTCGAAGGCAGTTGTCAGTCCTGTATTCAGTTCGGCCACCTGCGCCATCTGATCTTCCATTGTTTGCCCATGCAGGCGTAATTCTGTTGTAGAAGGAACATTTTTCAATGATTTCGTAAGAGCCACAAAGATTTTATTTACTTCATCAATCCGTTTGGTTATTATGGATATTCCCTTTTGTATGGTTTGAGTGGTAGCTTTAACAGCCAGTATTTGGAGCGAATTATCTGATATTCGCTTACTTTGCGCATCCAATTCTTGTCGCATTCCATTGAACAAGTCCGTAGCTTCATTCACTATTTGGTGATCCCACAACTGTAAAATTTGGACTCCAGAGCGAATCTCTTGTCGCATGGCGTCATGTAACTGCGCCAAGATCCCAACTCCGAAAATTTCGGAGTCCATTCAGGCTTTTTCTGTCTGAAGTGGGCACTCCATAATACGAATCCCATACTGAACCAAGTCAAATTCTTCTTCGAGTACTTGCTTCTCTTCGTTACATGCCGCGATAACACGGACGATTTATTGAGCGAGTTCCAACAACTGTTTTTGAGTTAAGTCGGTATTCGCTTCGGTCATCTCGACTTCTCCCTGCCCTTGCTCAGCCTGGTTGGGTTCCCATTGCTCTTTTGGTAGCAAGTAATCCTTTCGGGCGGCTTCAATTCTTCTTTGATATTCCAGACAACATTCTGGGATAGGCCCTGCCACTGGGGATCATTGCTTCTTAATCCTCGTTCTGCTGGGCGCCAGTGCCTAGCCAGTATATGTCAACCTTCACCAAGGGGCTACCATTCCGAACAAGATGGCTATAATCGGGGGGTGGAATCACTCTATTCAATTCAACCATCGATTCGTCCCGATGCGGACAATTTCTGAGTTGGCAGTGATCGATGCAATGACTTTGCAGTATATAGGAGTCCCTTCCGTTGACCTTGCCAAAATACTTGTAGCCGTAGCACTCTGACAAAAAGCTGCACTTCTTGTAGATTACCGCAGGGCTTCTTTCCTCGATATTAAATAACTGGCAGCTGATGGAGAAGCAATTCTGTCTGCGGCAGTGAAGGGTGCAAGTTCTCTGGCTCAACTATATGCAACAGAAGTTGTCTTCGCGCTTTGGGCACTCTGAACTCATATGCCAGGCTAATCGTTGGTTTATTGATTACGATAAGGTCTAGACGTGTTTATTGGGGGTTTCGATAAAAATATGCTCGGGATGTATAGAGTTCCTTGTATAGGTGTAGTAACTCGGGTGTCATGTAATCTGAGCTGTAAGTTGTATAATCCTCTCTCAGATCACAGTGTAGAGTACTTGAAATATTATACTGTTACGGGGCTTCTTAATCCCAATAATCAGTACAACATTTATTGAACTAAGTACGACCGCCTATCTAATGTTTTCTTTCTCTCCTCCTCATATCCTAAGACTCAACCTCTTGCACCGTCAAGAAAGCGAGCGCTAAATCAAATCTCATCCACTGTCCATCTCCCTCGTATAGGACGATTAAACTGCCCCTTCATGCAGCCACTCCTCGGCCCACTCCTCAAATGGTACCCTGCCGGTGTTCAGATACCTCAATATCTGGGAGTTGATATTCTCTAGCTCGCCGAAAGAAAAACGTTGAGGTATGTGTAGGTTAAACCAGCTTCGTCCAACTGAGAAAGTGGTTCGCCGAATAACCCGATGATCTGTTGCAGAGGGTATTCGCATTGTGTGAGTTGTCGACCAGACATACGTTGCCTGATCTTGAAGGTGGATGACAGTTGAAATTGTGATATCTAGAATTCTTAATAATATTTTAATATCGTCTTTGGTGTTCTCTGAAAGCTAATCGTGTGGATAATGTCCTCCAATTCCTTCAACTAGCGTTGGCTCTTGATAGCCATTGCTCTACCTCTGGTGTGATAGCGTTATTTCAGCCCCGCCCTCATGGCGCCCGGTAAATACTTGCACGACACTCTCAGGTAATCGTGTCCCTGCAATGTGGATTGAAAGCGTTACGCACCAGATAACAATCAGGCCATCCATCACACGATATCAGTTTATCCATTCTCAACTCAGACATCTTTGCAATCGTATGAATTGGTAGTTGGAATATCTACCAACCAAGTTGGTAATGCTTATCTCCTCTTAAATAAATCACGCAAGTGAGTTATTTGATTGCGTCATAGATTCAATTGGCGACCAACCCACACTATGGCAATGTAGATTATTGATGTATAAGCGTATATCTGATACGAGATCACATTGCGATCCAGACTACTCGAGCCAACGAGTAGTGCTCGCTCCAGGCCACTGCCTATGTGATTAATCCCTCAGTTACATCATGCTAAGGTTGAGACTATTCTCCAGACCAGAACGTGCCCCTCTGAATCCTCGCCCGCTACAGGTAGGGGAGAAGAGTTCTCTTGATCGCGTTTGACTATCAACTGCCGTGTGTGATTACCACACATGTCTTGCAGAGTATCCAGCAGTGAAAGAAGTACCCTTACTTCGTGCGTCTAACATGAACTCCCGCTAAAGAGCATGTTACCGACCACGTGAATGATACATGCATAGGTGTTATGTATATCGTAGATATGTTTGCATCTTGTATCCATCCTCAAAAATCATTATCGCTGCTAAAGGACAACCCCTAACACTTTACTCTTCACTCGTTCGCATGTATAGCAAAGAAAGTTACAATTGTGAGAATAGCTTCGACTTGTGTCTTGTCTTGATGTCCTCGTCACGAACTTTGAGCACCCCTTGTATTGTTCCCGATCTCACATTCTCGTTACCAATATCACCTATGCCCGATCCTGCCCTCAACAGACGGTGGAAGAGCCACCAAATCTGCACAATCTACATATTGATCATGTCATGATATGTTGAGATCTCAGATACTGAATTGGAGCAAAAGTTCCAGAGACCGTAAAATAGTACCGCGGTGCAGGTACCACCCGGCCAAAAAACCACAGGTTTATGTCCGGTCCAGGTAACAACACTGCCAAAACAAAGCATGTTGGGTTTTTTGCCGTGTCTCGAACCGGACTAAACCAAACGGCCGGCCAAAAACTAAACCACTGACAGGTTACCCGGCCCCGCTAATATTACTACTTGTGAATTCTAGTAATCTGTAGGCGCAGTCAAGCAACTCCAGTGTTGATCGCCAACGTGTCTTATCATCCATGATCAGAAGTACTGTGATGTGGACTTTGGCTTTTTGATAGTCACTGAACTCGTTTCCATGATCAGGTCTCAGCGTAATCAATACAGCAAGCATTCTCTGCTATATGAAGGTCTGTTTCAGGACTTTCAAAATATCATGAACTACGTACTTTCTCAATTATCTTTGCTAAACCTGGTCTCATGGCCGACACCTTACGGATTCTAGCATTGCCCTCTTTTCGAAGTCTTTGACTCTTCCCGATGTCTATGCTTTCATTCTCTCCAAATCGCTAATCACACTCATTGGCTTCCCTTAACTTGGTGGGGCCTTCTACACTGAGGCTGCTCCGGAATGCACCCAAAGCCAGCTGTATGACGTGCACCATGCATTTTAAATGATTCCTCAATGCAGGCCACTTGATTCCAGAGGCCTCAAGTGTTGATTGCAGCTAGTGAGTCATCAAGTAATAAGATGTAGTATTATCAGTTGTAATATGAAGTAAACGGCTGTCGGTTAGCTCAAAATGAACAAGCACATCCTTAAAATGTATGGCTAGCCTTGCTCCAGTATGTTGGCCCATGAACTATCATCCTTAAGTAGCTTTTGAAAGCGGAAAGTACAGGCGATCAACCTCATCAAAAGCCAGTTGAACTTCATGCAATGCCGAATGTTGATCCATATAGTATATAATGATAGACTTTATTCCGACTTTGTTTGTTGATGTTCATCCATCCAAAGCTAAACTCACTTTATTTTGTGAGAGCAATTGCTACTTAAATGCATCCACGATCAGTGCATATTCCCACCCATACATGTTGCTCAGGGTCGTTGCGGACCGCAGTACTAGTTCATCGCATGATGCCTTGTATGACCGTTGTAGCTCCAGATTTGATATAATGTTCCATGGAATATGAGCCGAAACAAATCCTGATATGAGGCAGCGATTCCACATGTCTTGGTGAAATTCGGAAGTTTCAAAGTCCTTAGCTGCCGGTTTGGAATGTTTTGTTTGTCATTTCGGTCAATATCGATTAATCTGGATGTCAAACAAGATTTGCCTCTGCGTACTTACTATTGTGATTCCTCGACTTCCTTGCATGCTCAGAATGGCCAAAGTTGTTTTATCGACCGTCAAACTACTCAATTGAGTAACCTCTGACTCTGTTAATCTTTTTAACTTTGCAATGTGAACTTTTGCCGGCAACTGTTTCCACATTAAGCTGGTCCCATCTTCTGATGGATGGCGAAGAACTTTATGACACATGATACATATGATGCCAGGGCTGCTGGTCTCCTCAATTCCGCAGTGGAAATAGAGTCACCACGAAGGTGCATGTCTAGAATTGTTCCATACAATTGGCCGCTTCGAGATTACATTCATTGAAGCACACCAAGCATCGAAGATGATTTGGAAAGTTAGGTCGTTCTCAGCATGAGTAAAGGCACATTTGGTTTTGGAAGAGATCATAACCTCGACCAATGAGGTGTTCAAAGATTTCTAATCAAATCTTGTGGCAGGAATTAGAACGCTGGGTAATCTGACTGGAGAGACTGCCAAAAGTAACAATACAGTATAGCAGACTACAGGTTATTAAATGTTGACTTTACAGCTACAAGCAAAAAAATGACATCTGTAAGACAATGCATGCATATTTGTGAAGTTGTATACAAGGACAGATTGCAAAGACTAACTGCGCATAACAGAATTTAGGACCAGTACAATGCAGTTCATTGCTCTGTAGCGTTCTAAGGTTTAAGAAAACTATTGACGCTCTGTGGGCACTCCATTGATGAAGCTGGACGTGTTATCGTTACTAGACTCTTTGCTAGTCAAGGCTGTCGATCGGTTCTTTGTGGCATATGTATGTTCCATTGCCGTTAGATTAACCAAGATGTAGCATCAAACATCGTTGACGCTCCATTAACTCTCCATTGACACTCATTTCGGGACATGGTTACACTCTTGTCGTAAGCATTTTTGCCTAGAAAGGCGGCTGATAGTTCGATTATATAAGAATGTAGTCACATATTCGCTTGATTTTCCAAAATGCTATGCCTCAAATTGTTGAAGCTCCATGGACGCTCATATTTCCAGCATAGTGATGATCTTGTCAGAAGCATTTTTGCCTAGAAAAGCAGCTGATAGTTCAGTTATGGGTTAATGTCGCTATACAACCCTGGCGTTATCCAAGAGTCAACGGCAGAAGTCGTTGACTCTCATTTTACGCTAATTTCAGGACATTGTAGAAATGTTGTCATAACTATTTTGTGTCTATTAAGGTGGCTGATAGTTCGATTATGGCTTTCTGTCAACGCAGAGCTCTTGAATTTTTCATGATGCATGGCCAAAAGTCGTTGACGCTCCATTGATGCTCATTTTTAGGACATAGTAGCCATGTTGTCACAATGACTTTTGACTAGAAAGGCGGGCGATAGTTCATTTATAAGTTAGTGTTGAAGTGAAACCCTCTGGATGTGCCATGATGCAATGCCAAAAATCATTGAGGCTCCATTGACGGTCATTGTTAGGAGGTAGTAGAGATATCTTTCAGAGGATTTTTGTGTACTTGGGGGCTGAGAGAATGATTATGGGTTACTCTCGTTCCACAGCCCTTAGATTATCCATGATATAGCAGGAAAAATTATTGACGCTCCGTTGACACTCATTTGGAGGACGTAGTAGTGATATCGTGTCCAGTATTTTTGCCTACAATGGGCACGAACATTCTGATTATAGCTAAATGCTGTTGCACAGTCCAGTGATTATCCAGGTTGCAAGACCAGAAATTGTTGAAGCTACATTGACGCTCATTTCTATAATGAGGCAAGGAGCATGTTTCTTGCCATTTTACCTATTCAGACAGCCAACACGTCATCTTTGGACGGATGCGACTACGCAACCATTTGATTGCTGGCCGTGTAAGACGATAAATTGTCGACGCTCCATTGACGCTCACCTTTGAGCTCACCTTTGAGACATACTAACCATCATTGGGTGCTGAACAATTATAAAACAAAAGATTACATTCATTATTGGCAGAGAGTATACCGTGTCTCTGTATTATTGTTTGAATCCAGGATCTCTGAGACATTTCAGGTTCTGAGCCACCACTATACACATCATTTGCATGATGATTCAGATAGGTCCATTGCGTGTCAGCGCTTTCAGCCGGCAATTCACGGCATAAACATCCATTTACAAGCTGCAAATATTTATAGCCTAACCTCCTCACCATACCTTATCCCGCTCATTCTCCTCGATTTCAATGATGTACCATAAGCAATTTTCAATTCCTCAACCATGTTGATGAGGTCTGCATGGAGAGTTATGTAGTTGGCTGCCTGGATTAATCCAGCCTAATGGCTGTCAATTATCCGGGTTTGGGATGTGCTTTGACCGTTCCTTCTCTGAGTCATATGACAGCACTGACTAAAACTTTATTAGTGATTTCGTCACAAATTTAGGTTTTGCATTATCATCTAACCATTACAGGCAACCCTGTATACCGTTCGTTGTGTGTCAATCAACACAATTTGGAGTCTACAACATCCGGATGGCCCCTACGACCCTTGCACACACACTCACAAATAATCCTGTCTCACAATATGGTCACCGAAATCCAGAATGATCTGATATGTAACAATGTAGGTACAAATTGCTTTTACTCGAGATAAGTCTTGAAAAAACCTATTTGACTATCCACTCCTCTGGTGACGCAGGAGCCGTCAACATGTCTGCGTCCGAATCTGATTTCTGCATGGTAATTGCCTAGGGACGTCTTATGCAGCAGTAAAAGCACACGGGTGGATCTGGCTTCGCAATCTCCAGCTGTGACGAATCAGCCAAAGCGTTGGGAGGGGGAAATACTATGTGATTGTGTGCCTGAGGATTCTCCGAACCTGGCCTCATTCGACTTCTTCCCTGCTGAGTCAGCACATGCGGCCTTTGTGATTGCCCAGTGATGATATGAAGAGCCTGCGTAAGCTCTCAAAATGTTGTCAATGATGGTGTCACTGCAGCGATATCTGTTTGGAGCTTCACAACAGCCAGAACCTTCAATTCAGTCGTCCCATACTTTGTATATCTCTCATGGAAGTAGTCGGCCGCGTCCCCCCATCCTGTTCGCATCAGTTTGACAAGCCTCTTCTGCTTCTACCCAAAGCTCTCTATGCAGTGCTGTACCATTTGGGAGATTGTGTCCATTACGCAGCCAGGTTCATCATCTTCGCTCAGCTTGCCAAGCTCTGTATCTTCATCATCATTATCCTCCTCTTCTCCATCCTCCTCATCTTGCGAACTTGCAAGATCGCTCAGATTGCCTCCGATAGCATTCAACATCTCGTCAAATGTTGCTTTAGACTTTGTGGCTGTCATTCGTGCGTTTTCGACATTTCTCACATCTTCCTGCTATTGCATAGTTGCTGTCTCTGCATCATGACCTCATGTCATTGCCACTACGGCGTCTCTATCCACATAATCCTCAATCTGTTTCTCATGTTGTTTGTTGCTTACAAGGTGCACATCCCATCTTTCCTGCACCGAGAGCTCCTCATTGGATTGCAAGATGCGCAATGCTCCCAACGCTAGGATCCTTGCAGCCACCAAGCCACTCCTGCCTTAATTCGTTTGATGTCATCATCGTGTGGATTGCTTGGCAGATTTGCCATATGTGCCCGCCAGAAGTGGCAAAAGGTTCTTTTTCGGAGCATTGACCATTGTAGCTTCTGTTGACCTTGTTGTTTGGCGAGATGTTGGATGTTGCAAGATATGGACCACTTGGAGCCAAGTTGCATCTTGTATGTCAAGGTTGGTATGTTTGATCAATTTGAACAAAGCAAAATCAGTGTTTTGACCGTCACTTCATTGAGAATAGTCATTCTACCAGTACATTATGACTTGATGGTTAGCATGTCATTCATGTAAGATCCCAGTGGTGTGTTGTGACAAACATCACCAGATGTTCTTTCCATCGAAGAATGACCAATTTATATCTATCAAACATGAGATATCAGCTGTCGTTTATCACGATGTATCCCTGTAAACAAACAGAAACACTGGACCCACTTACTGCAAATCCCGAGACCATTGGCATCCTCTGCAGCTATATGCAGTGCGGCTATACGCAGCAGGATTCAGCTTGAATTGAATGTGCAAGTTGGCTGTCACTCATTCCATTTTGACTTGTATCTAAGTATATAATCTTCAGCACTTCCCACTTCTTTTCGTGATCATCTTCCTTACCTTTCTACAACAGAAAGTCATGGCTCCAGAAACACTTCAACCAGGTGTGATTGGAGCTGAATTGAGCCCAATGACAGGCGCTCCAACCAATGTTCCTCCCGGTGAAACACCGCAGCAACGCAGACACTAGTTAGTCCACCGCGAGGCTGCAATTATAGCCACTCAAAATGTGACCCAGCACGCACATTTAAACACGGTAAGTAAAACCGGAAGCAGCCAGAATCAGAAGCAGCATGCCATCGGATGTGAGTCAATCTATATCAACGTACAGGACAATCAAGTAACAATATAACGCAGAGCTGGGGTACGTAGAGAGCTATGTGACCAATTTATCGCTACCCGTAACAGGAAACCACCTTGGTCAACTAAGGCATTGCTCCGCACAGTCCACAAAATTGAACATCATGAAGTTTTCAGTCCTGGGATTTTTGCGAACGAATTTCGTGATAAACGTCTATGGCAATGGATCAAACAGACTCTAATGACCTTTGAGGAGCCTGCGGAGTCGTATATGATTGAGGTAATAGCTGAATCTCGCTTTTGAAGCAGCAACTAATTTCCTGTAGGTTTTCAACATGTCAGCTACTATGGCAAGACAAGGAGGTTGGGTACAGCTTGAACAGTCCGACATGCGTCTTGCTCTGAATATGGCCAAAATGGCCAAAGGTGGGATTTCGTGTGGCGCAATAGAGGAAATGCAACAACTAATTAAGAAACCTCGTGCCGAAGTCCGAGAAGAGATGAAGCGGGGTGTTATTTTTCCCAGGCAGAACATTGTGAAGGCTGCGATAGAAAGACCCGGCAATGGTTCGTGATAATCCACTGGACAGCTGCCCTCCTTTCCAACATGGCACTGCAAAGAATGCACAGACACGCTGGAGGCACAAAGGCATGGGTGCACCTCTACCACGATGGGCGCCCCCTTGGCCCGGAAAGCCACCTGCACCATCTGATGACTGTGAGGGAATGCATAGCTCCGAAACAGAAGGTGTGCTACCCAGATATGTGTATATACATACTCCACTTCCCAGCGCTCAATTTTTCAATCTTGATACATATGATAAGGATCGCATGTGCAATACAGATTTTATTTCCGCGTTGTTGCCTAATGAAGGTCCATCTACAGGTTAATACACTATCCGCTGCATGGTATGGCAGCTGACAGCCATTTTGTAGATGACAGCTGCCTGTTGAGTGAACTTGGCAGCAAAGACGAGAGTTGACTGAAGGGAATGGAATTTTTGAGTATTATCATTATCTACAATTAGTCGATACTTCAAAGTATATTTTAAAGTGTATAATTGTATGCATCATTAAAGAACAATGTAGTAATAAAGGAGAATGTACATGAATAGCACAGAACAGCTGGCCTAGGACAATTATTGATATTCATGTACATTCTCCATTGTTCAATATTACGGATACACCAGGGGCAAAATGAGCTTCAACAGAGAGTCAACGATTATTGGTCCCCTAAGTCAGGTAGGTGAAAAGTGAATTAGTGGTTGTTATATATAATCATAGTATTGGCTGCCTTTATAGGCAAAAGAGAGAGCTACACACTCTCCGCCCCATCATGTCATTGAGTGTCAACAGAGCGACAATCATTTTTGGTCTTCCATCATGGGCAATCGAATTGGCAAATGATCGTAGTCATCTTTATACTGGAAATTGGCAGCCTTTCTAGGCGTAGAGGCAAGTGATGTTCCCATGACAGCTTCCCGGACAATCACAATTTAGTTCATTATTGAAGCTGCGACTCAGTGATTCTGAGCGATTTAGCGTATATTTACAGCCACAACCTGGTATATAGCCATTAACGGCCAGATTACGCATTGATTAAGTACAATGCGAGGCCAAAAATCGTTGACACTCTGTTGATGCCCAGTTTCATGATTGGGCAGGAAGTGTGTCGCTTTCATTTTGGCCTATAATGGCAGCCAATACTTTCAGTATGCATTAAAATGGCCAAGTCTCTGCTAAATTACCTCCCTTACAAGACCAAAAGCTGTTCATGATCTATTGACGGTCACGTTCATCATCAGGCAGGGTGCGTATTGCTTTCTTTGGGCTTATACAGGCGGCCCATACGTTCAGTATACATTAAAAGGGCAAGCCTCTGATCACTTACCTGGCGTACAAGACGAGAAATGGTTCATGATCTGTTGATGCTGAGTTTCAGAATTGGGCAGGGAGCATATCACTGTTTCTTTGGCCTATAAAGGCAGCCTGTATGACATTTATGAATGTCTGTGACCAATCGCCATGCAGAGAAAGCATGATGGAAAGCCAAACATTGTTGACATACCATTGACAAACATTTTCAGAATGGGGCAGAGAGTATGTCACTCTTTCTGTTGTTTATAAATGCAGCCTATACCTCATTTATGAACATCTACATCCAATTGACATTCAGATTACCCAAGATGCAAGACCAAAAATCATTCACTAGCTGTTGACTCTCATTTTCAGGATGGGGCAGGGAGCGTGTCTCACCTGTTTTTGATTATAAACGTGGCCAATTTATCAGAAAGAGACAGCGATATACCAATGTGAATATTTTGCGATTAGCAACAGCATATCTGAATGAGACCTGAAATAGAAGATCGCGAATACCAGAACAGGAGACCGGAACCGATGGGTCGAGCCAATATCAGCAAAACCCACAGGTTGCCGGGCATGGCTCCAGGTTTGGCCCACCAAGATGCGGCGGATCAGGTTTTAGAACCGGGTTGGAACTGAATTGAACCGTTTTAGCAGTTCGAACCGAGACAACTGGCGGGTTACACAGACCCGCTGCGAACACTATTTCTACCCCAGCTTGAAAATGAGCGTCAACAGACCATAAATCAATGTTGGTCATGTATCATGCTTAATCCAGGGGGCAGCCGGGTGCAGACAGTCCAAAACAAATTATTGGCCACCTTTATAGGAAAAAGTACAGCAGACATGCTCTGTGCCCCAGTTTGAAAATGACCATCAATGGAGCGTCAACGATTGTTGGCATTGTATTATACTTACTCACAGTGCGATGTGCCCATTGTTTTCTATATACCTCATTTTGACTGTTTTTGTATATCAAAAGGTTCAAGAACACTTATTGGTAACTCTGTAAATATGATAAGTCGATAGTGTCCGGGAGGAAGTGGTGGGAATATCCCGGATATATTTGCTGATAAAGGCTGCCATATCCTCGTTAAAGGATAGTTATGATCAAGTACCACACATATTACCGAAGACGCCAATCAAACCTTGTGGATGGTCCATTGATGCTCATTTTCAAGATGGGGTATGGAGCATTTTGCTTTCCCTTTTGGCTATAACGGCAGCCAATACTTCGTGTATGACTATGTACAACCTGTTACCCCCCAGATCACCCAAAATACACCACCAACAATTGTTGACACTCCATTGACACGCATTTTCAGGATGTGGCAGGCGGCGTGTCTCCAATCATTTTGATCATCAAGGCAGCCAATTCATCGAAAACATACAGTGACGAACCTATGTCAATATTGTGCGATTTACAGTAGCATATCTGAATGTGACAATTCCTTGTAAAACCCAGACCGTTGAACAGGAAATTGGAATCGACAGGTCTAGCCATACCTGGCAAACTCTGCAGGTTGACAGGTACAGGTTTGGGTTTGGCGCACCAGGAGGTAGCTGGTACAGTTTTTGGATGGGTCTGGATCCGAACCACCCAGTATTTGATGACCAGACCAGGCCTGCATGCTGGTTCCCCGGACTTGTTGCGAACAATACCGATCGGTTGCCGATAGGCATGAATGACTTTTTGCCTGCTGTTATTGGCAAAACAGATTGCAATACCCTCCCTGCCCCATGTTGAAAATCAGCGTCAACGGAACGTCAACGATTGATTGTTGTGTATCTTGGGTAATCTGGTGGATAACAGATTACAGACAGTCATTAACCGATGATTGGCCGCCTTTATTAGCAAAAGAGATTGCGATACCCTGCCTGCCCCATCCTGAAAATGAGCCTCAACATTGTGTCAACGATTCTTGGTCCTGTATGTTGGGTAATCTGGGGGGCGAAAGGTTACAGACGGTCATAATGAAGTACTGGCCCCCTTTATAGGAAAAAGACAATGTGAAACGCTTCCTGCCCCAGCTTGAAAATGAGCATCGACGGAGTGTCAATCATTGTTGACCTTTCAACATGGTTAATCACAATGTCATGCAGCCGTGATGGTCTATATACATCATTTTGACAGTTTTGGTATGCTAAAAGGCTGATGAATACTTCATAGTAGCTCTGTAAATGACATAAGTTGTGCCTTTCCTGGAGGATCTGGCGTGAATATCCCGTACATCTCTGCCTATAAAGTCTGCCATATTCTTCTGTATGGATGCTTGTATTCAAGCACCACTCATATTACCGATGATGCAAGACCAAAAATCTAGGACACTTATTTTCAAGATAGGGTAGGGAGCTTTTCGCTTACTGTTTTTGCTATAATGGCAGCCAATACTTTGTTTATGACTGTGTGTAACCTGTCGCCCTCTAGATTACTTAACATACAAGACCGACAATTGTTGAAGCTCTGTTGATTCATATTTCCAGGAAGTGGTAGGGTGCATGATGCTGTTCATTTTGATCATTATGATGGCGAACACATCATAGAGAAACCGTGACATACAAATGATAGTATTTTACGATTAACAGTAGCATATCTGAATGTGACCATAAATATTAAACCCGAAGTGCTTAACCGGAGATTGGAACCAACGGGTCTAGAGAAACCAGGCCAAACCTACCGAATGACAGGTCCGTGTCCAGGTTTGGCCCACCAACAGTAAGCGGATCGGCCTTTGGCACGGGTATGCAACTGAACCAAACTCGGACTGCTAGCAGGTTACTTGGACCTGTTGCTAACACCAGTTATGTGATCACTCTATTTTGCTCCATGCCATTATCATGAGTTAAAACTAGTGTGGCCACAGCCTTGAGAAAAGAATGCAGAATGCGGGTAGAATGGGGGGGACTGTGGAGAAGGTGTGGAATGATTGGTGTTATGGCAAAGCGGAGATGTTGGAAGACTCGCAGAAGGGGTGAGAATGTGGTGAGATGGCAGCGGTAAGATTTGTTACTATCAGGATATGGGGAGGGGTGTTGCGACATCGGGTGAGGTGGCGTGGTTGTGTTGATAAGACTGTTGCGACATTGTTTGAGATGGCATGGTTGTGTTAATAAGAGTTGTGCTGATGTTGTGTAAGTTCATGGAGGAAGATTTGAATGGTATATCGGAGCATGAGGAATGATTCGAGGGTGGCAGACAAACTGTGTATGAAGAGAGGTGGTTTGGCTTGGGAGGGTTTCCCATTGTTCTCCCTCTACGTGTTCTCTTGTATTGCTAAGCAAGTTATGACTATGAAACAGCTGCGACTACTCTGCTAGATCTTGACTTCCTCGAAACGAACTTTGAGCCCTTTTGATCGTGTTTTCTGATGTTACATTATTGTTATCAACATCACTTACGCCCGACCCCGCCCGTTGCGATTGTTATTAAAGTTTCCAATTTCCCGGTTTAGTTCCAGGTTCGGTTCCACCTGGAATTGGACCATTGCAACGGGTTTTACCACACGAAAGCCCGGACCACTGCAATTTAGCTGCTTTTACTAACAAACACCCGGCATTTCAAACTCCCAACACTGGCTGCAATTCAATATCTGAGTGCAGATTGTATCATGACATGATCAATGCGTAGAATGTGTAATATTGGCAGCACTTTCACCTACTGATTATGGGTTTGCGATCGAACAAATAATCATTTAGTCACTATCGAAACGCAGCTAATTTCGCATCCAATGTCCTGTAATTTCACAGCAATTCAACGAAGATTGGTCGCATCGCAAATGTGAATGTAGGAGGTAATGGAGCTGTCGAAACTGCACAATGTACATATTGATCATGTCATGATAAGATCACAACCGAAAAACATAATTGTAGCCAAAGAATTACCAAAGAGGCAGGAACCATATAGCGGAACCGTGGTCCGGTTCTAACTCGGCCCAAAACCCGGTGGTTTATGTCCAATCTGGGTGACAACCTGGAGCTAGTCACCCGGGTCGGGTTCCTCAACAGTTGCTAACCCGGACCAGGGCGTCCCAGCTTGGCGCAACCCGGAACCTTTTCTAACCCAAGCTAAAACCGATTACAAAATACACTATATACCTCATCAACTTAGAATCAACCGACTCCCACTCCAAGCCAGTCTTTCATCTCCCATCTCTCTTCAGTTATAAACCATTGCCCATCTGACATCTCTGATCTCTCTGCATACCGGGTTGTACTCAACTCTCTATATTCCCACATTTACGACTTAAACAATGAATTGGAACAATATGCAAAATGTATTTTAGTCACTGAAAGCCTCGTGGAGTGTGTGACAGGATGAGGAATGTTAGCTTAGATGCGTCAATTGCAGGGGAGTGTCAGATGATACGAGGGTATTCCTACCCGCCTTCAGAGTAACAGGGATATGTGATGACTAGTAAAGGTGTACAATGGGAGTGATTGTAATAGGTTTCGGAACACCGCGGACAGCCCGAGAGAACGTATGGCACATATGCGAGTACCTGGAAGCGCTGGTCACAAGCCTGGAAGCGCCGATGACAAGCCTGGTAGCACCTTGAATGACAGTAGAGCAGTCTGGGAAAACAACAGCCTCATTCCAAACAATGCTGGTGCGTCCGGATATCATATCTACTACATAATATTCAACCATTTTCAACACTCCTGAATTCAGTTTGTTTTCTCATCTAGGTATCAATATTGCTACCCATCTACACACGGTATATCAGGACAGGCTGCACTCGGCGCTTGCAAGCTATTCCAGATTCACCTGATATTTAATGTCCAGTGATTTCTGAGATACACTCCGAGGCCACCATTGAATAAGTGTAGAGATGCACTTGGTGACTGTTATCGAGCATATGTGGAGTAACACTTGGAGGCCATGATTGAGTGACCATAGTGATTCACTCCATGATGGTGATCAAGTTGGTTTGGTGATACACTTGGAGGTCACGATCGAGCGAGAGTGGACTTGGAGGCTATGATTGAACGAGTTTGTAGATATTCAGTTGGAGGCTGCAGTGGTGTAAACTTGGAGGCAGGCAGTAATGGAGTCAGTTTGTAGATATAGAGTTGGAGGACATAATCGTGCAAACATCGAGGCCGTAATTGAGCAATGTTGGATAGTGTTAGCAACGGGTCCGGGTAACCCGCCAGCGGTCCGGGTTTGGACCGCAAAAACGGGTCGGTTCGGTTCCAGAACCGGCCAAAAACCCGACCCGCAGACTCTTGGTGGGCCAAACCCGGACCC
>Ga0307514_10001352_pt1 | contig 31057 bp, 34 predicted proteins | sample 16_EM_MG_FD_203088 | JGI IMG/M metagenome (GOLD analysis project Ga0307514, IMG submission 203088) | Populus trichocarpa ectomycorrhiza microbial communities from riparian zone in the Pacific Northwest, United States - 16_EM | ecosystem: Host-associated > Plants > Roots > Unclassified | place... | reverse complement strand
TGATGTTGGGGCGTACGGATGGTGAATCGGAGGGTTCGAATTCCTCAAGCCACGTTTCTGTCAACAGCGTCCACAGCGCATCCGTAAACCCCACTGTAGGTCGGTCTGGACGAATTCCACTCTGGACTTTTTGTATGACCGCGGCATCCGTGTTGGTATGCTCGAAAGGTCTCCGGCCCGTCACCACCTACAGACGAAAAGTGATGTTACGTGATAGAAGCAAAAGGGGCGGTGAGCCTATACGTACCTCAAGGATGGTCATACCAAGGGCGTATATGTCCGTGCTCTTTGATGGCAGTTTCCTCCGAGCCCGTTTGATGTATCCATATTTATCGGGGTCAAGAATCTCCGGCGCCATCCACCGGGTCGTGCCTCCCGCCTTATGGCTGCTAGGTCCGTCGACAGAGCTGCTATCTTCTATTATCGCAGCGAGCCCGAAATCCGCCAAGCAAGCGTGACATTCGGAATTGATAAGGATATTAGCCTGTATTTTAATAGCACCAGTTAACATCTACCAACTCCACACTACGATGGCGTCTTACCCCTTTGAGGTCACCATGCACGAAGTCATGTTGGTGTAGGTATTGCAAGCCGTTGGTTACATCCACGAGCTGCGCAGCGAATCAGCGACGTCAAGTGTGAAGGAATACACACTCACCAGGCTGAACGGATTCTGATCGGGAGTGACCCTCATGAAACTCATGATATTTCCATTCTCCATCCAGGCCGAGACCATCGAAAATGGCGGCGGCATAGAGGTGACCCCAACGAATGGTAGAATGTTCTCGTGTCGAAGCCATTTCCATCCTACGACCTCCTTTGCAAAGCGCTGAAAATGCGGCTTGAGCGGACAGTACAATTGCATAGAAGATCAGGCCACTGACCTTGTGCACATTCTCAGGATTTTCCACAGATGTGGTCCTGAGGGCTTTCGCTACCACGGGCTTGCCCTTGTATGTCGCCTTGTACACATCGGCGAACCCGCCGCTCGTGAACGGCCGTGTTTCGATGTGATCGAACCCGTCCGTGAGCATAAATGAGGCCGGCAGAACACCGGACGCGCCGCAAAGCTTCTGAAGATATTTCAAGTACGTTTTCCCTGTGTCCCGACTGATACCAATATCGTTGAGCGTCTGTAATGGAAATTCGAAATCGGAAGTCTAGTCGAAGACCGTAGTCGGATCCCGCGGTGACGCACCTCGTCGAGACTGTCAGCGAATCGCTTCGCTTGGTCTCCCTCCATATTCATCACTTGTTCTACTCCAGGCTTGCTGGCAAGCATGAACGCAGGAACATCTACTACCCAATTTTCCGCAGCCTGTTTCAGGCAAGCAGAAACTTCATCCACTGACGGTCGTGCAGAGGGCTTCTTTTCCCAACACTTCTGCAGACTTTTCCAAACCTTGTCGGTAAACCCCAATTTTTCCGAATCCCTTGGTTTGGGTGGCCGCTCGCCTTCGAGGACGACCTTACATGCCAACTCCGTCTTACCTCTTCTTGCGAAAGGAGGTGTTCCGGTTAATACCTGGTGCCGATTAGACCCTGTCACTGGCGGAGGGGAGATAATACTCACTTCGTAGATGACCATGGCCAGTGCATAGATGTCGCTCGCGACAGAGGGACAGAAGGTATTATCAGGGGTCAAAAGTTCCGGTGCGGTCCAATTGATGGACGTCCTCGTTAGCAAGAAAGGGTCAAATATGATTGTGTTCAAGCCGAGGTCCGCAAGAAGAGCCCGCGGAGGCTGGTCATCACTTATCAGAACATTCGACTGTGGGGGTCTTCAACAGGGGATCGTTGTTGGCAATCACGGCGGCAAGACATACCCCTCGGATGTTCCCGTGCACCAAATTCATCCGGTGAATGTACTTGAGACCACTCGCGACGTCGATCAGCTACAAAGAAATGACTTCCAGATTCCCTGCCGGTCTATCGTTCGTCAATACTCACCAATCGGAGTCTGTTGGCTTCAGGGTACTTCCTCGTGTAACCGATAATGTTACCATTCTCCATCCACGGGGACACCAGAGAGAACTGGTTCTGGTTCATCGAAGCCCCATAGAACGGAAGAATGTTTTGGTGATTCAGGCGTCTCCACAACAGTACTTCCTTACAAAACCTCTGTAAGCGATAGTGAGATCCTCAGCGACCATTCAACCAAGAAATTCGTCACCTTTGTTGTTTTACTTCTATCATCATCAGGATGGAACCTCAATGCCTTTACCGCGAACTTCCTTCCATTCAAATCTCGTTTCCACAGGTCGGTATACCCACGTGTTGCAAAGGGTATCTCTTCTTGTGTCTTGAAATCTTCGGTGATCAAGCATGACTTTGGCAGCCTCCCAAATGTACCACATAACCTCCGAAGCATCGTAAATGCAGTGCCTTTGAGATCTCCGGGGATGCTCGCATGCTGAAGGATCTATAGTGGATCGATCACACTGAAGCCATGCCAATTTCAGATGAGACCTACCGCTTGTTCCATCAGCTCGATGAGCTTGAGAGCTTCATCCTCCGAAAACTGAGAGACCTCGAATTTCCGGTGTCTCTGATCGTCCAAGAGCCGCTTTGCCAAATGCATGAAATCATCGGACTTCTGATCTACGGTCAAGAGGGTCTGCCAGGTGGCCATTTGCGATGCTAATCCTTGTCAGCAGCGGAGACGTAACTGGGATCAAGACGCACAGGTGGGAGCCGAAGATGTCATTGTCTGAGGATGGAGGTGAGCGAGGGACATGAAGAGAGGTGTGTAGGCGGGGAGGCAACTTCATGGATTTGTGGCTGATGCCCGGCTACCATGCGCAAGAGGGGCAGAAGACATGAGGCTAAGCTTGATTTAGAAGTGTCCTGCGAGTCAGAGCACGGCGTTGACAAGGTGCTGGTTGCGGGATCGGATATGTCTGGACGACGGGAAGGGTATCAAACCACTGTCTCGAAAAGAAGGTGGACACAAGTGAGTCCGAGTCCATCCTTGAGGGCGTGTCTACCAGTGCTATCCGGACTTTCATGATGTGGGGCCCACTCAAGTTCTAGTTGACCCGCCAAACTTCAGCTACCATCCCCTTTGGCTACGACGTGAAGTCTCCAAGTTGGACCAAAAAGTTGACGAAGACCCCGTCCAAGTCCGGTTCAGGCGGTACACTCCCGCCATGAAGCACAAGAAGCTAACATTTGCATTCGTAACCTGCATTTCCGTCCTGATACCGCTTACACAACAAAGATGTGTAAATACATTCGGTTTGACAAAAGAAAGGATTTACCTTAACGCAAGGGCGTTTAACCTCTTTTGTCGTTACGCCTCTCGCGTCGGTCTCTTGAGCGATCTCGTTTGTTTGAATCACGATCGCGGTCATAAATATCCCGGTCTCTGTCACGTCGCCCGTCTTCATCCCGTTCCCTTCGTCTATCCCTGTCACCATCTCCATGCCTCCTCCGTTCACTTTCCCGATCCTTATCTTTCCTTCGGTCCCTATCCCTTCTGCGTTCATCATCCCTATCCCGGTCCCGCTTCCTATCATCACCTTTGTCCCTTCCCTCGTCATCACGAGGTGCCCTATCCTTGCGTGCAGGGGAAGGGGAGCGCGTTCTGCGACGTGAGCCTGAGCGTCGGCTTGGTGAAGGGGTGCGGTTCCTCGAAGAAGCAGAACTGCCGGTCGGTCGTTCCTTCCTGATGACGGGGATGTACTTTTTGTCAGGTTTCCCGAAGTGCTTTTTCTTGCTTCCATCGTCGAAAACCGCCTTCTCTTTCGCACCAATACCGAGGAGAGCCGGGCGAGATTGCGGCAGCCAGGGCTGAACGTTTTTCTTGCCCTTTTCATCTCCCGTCCAGCCCATCCCACGAAGCATGGCAGCACCAAATTCGGAAACAGGCATGTTGGTGTAATCGTCGAGATTAGCGGGATCTGGGAGTTCGGTAACGTCTTGCCGGAACGCTTCGTCCTCAGTAACGGGGATGATAGTTGTGGAGTTGGAAAAATCCTCGCCCTCTCCGGCGGCGCTTGCGAGTAGAGCTCGAAGGGCCAACTGTTCCTCGGACTCCTCGACCTGGGGTTTCACCTCAGCTTCAACGTCCTGCATATCAACCTCGCCAACTTCAGAAGCAACCCTCTTTTGCTTGACTTGAAGTCCGATAGCTTGCGGACCAGAGTTAATTGTGCCCCTCGTACCCAGTCCGCCGACGGTGCCGTCCGCCCCAGTGACGGCGGCGCGACCAGACTCAGGGACATAAATCTGAGCCGCCCTTCGTTTCTTTGCGAGGGCCCGCCAATCGCGATTCTTCAACGCTGGGATGACAAGGGGACCTTTTGGCTTGGGTTTTTCGTGTAGGCTGTGGTCGAAGCCTTCTGTGAGTTGAGAACTGAATTCAGGATATCGCATGAGTTTGACACACCGCTGAACACCAAACTTGTCAAATCCCGAGATCAACTCATCCTGGGTCTCGTCTTCTTCGTCTGAACTATCCACTGAGTCGTAAGGACGTTTGGGCGACGATGCAACACTCTCGCCCTGTGCGAGAGGGCTTCCCGGTGTGGACCCCCCATTTCGAAGGTGCTTCGGCAAAGCGGGTACTCTGAATGATGATACATCAGAGTCTGCACCAGAGGATCCTCCTCTAGAGACCGGGGAAGGTCTGCGGACAGTGAAGGTCACAGCAGGGGTGGAAGTCATGATTCATCCAGTCAAAGACACGAGGGCCGAGGAAAACTCCGCTGATTACATAAGATCTCGTTTTTCCCATAAGCCATTTCAGACCGGCATGGGTGGCGATGTGTCCAAATACTTGCCCACTTCATAACACACAGACGGGATTACACGATGGGGTATAGTCGTACGAGGGCTAGCGATGGCGAACTGCCCCGATTTGCTGCTGGGGTGGTCATGTGGGCGCGATGGGCATAAACCCTTGTCTCTCCCAGCGGCCAGAATCACTCGAAAGTCTCGACACAAACGATTTCCTGCCAAAGAAGCAGATACGTTGAAGGTGGAGGTTTGGTGCACCCCGTGTCGACCGCATCGAAGACGAAGTGAACCTCATGATCTTTGCTGGATCACCAAGAGGATTCCCGGAATTGACCTACTATCGACCGGTTCGCAGTGTTGTTTACCACGGTTTCCCTACTGACTCTCGTAAAATACAGTCTTTCGTACTTCTAACCTCCTCCTGTATCTGAGGTTATCTAGTGCACAAGTCCCAGTTGTCTACAGATCGCGCTCCCAATGTTCAGCGTCATGACCATCCGTGGGTGTTTTTTGACGGGGACAAATAGATGCAAATAAAAACACGCTAATTTGCTTGGTCGCCGTTTCCGGAGGCAGAATCTCTCCAAGTCACCTCCGACCTTGCTTGCCCGCCACCTGAAGCTCTCCTTGTCCAGAAATGTCACCCTCTCTGTCGTCCAAAGGTTCCGAGTCTGGAACGGCTCGTGTTCTTGGGTCGGGAGCCTCAGGTACGCATACGTGCTAAGCCCAAGTGCCGAAATGACAACGGAGCCCACCGTAGGTGTGTCGGAGTTGCTCATCTTCCACCCGGTGGACACAATTGCGAAGCGGTTGATGAGCAACAAGGCTAAGGTATCGTCCCAACTAACTCATAGTGGGGGTCGTGCTAATTTCATTAAAGGGCTCGTTCTCCATGAACTCGATCATTTTCCGAGATGCAGCCTCGGCGCCTCTGTCCAAGAAGATGCTGTCGCTATTCCCTGGTCTCGGTTATGCCGCGGGTTACAAGATCTCCCAGCGAATTTACAAGTTTGGAGGTCAACCATGGTTCAGCGACTTGATCAAGAGACACTACAGAGATAGCTTCACCAACACGTTCGGAGAACGGAATGGAAAGTTGATGATACAAGCAACCGCTGGCAGGTGTGTCCGACTTGTTCCCATGGCAAGTCCTTTGTTCGTTAACATACCACGCTAGTCTGACCGGAATCGGTGAAGTTGTGCGTGTGGTCTGAATCTGACTCGACCCCCTACTGACGTCCCGTCCAGGTGCTCTTACCTCTTGACGCTCTGAAAATCAAGCGGCAAGTGAACCCTGAGGCCTTCCGTGGTCGCGGAGCTCTCCGAATTTTCTTGGAGGAAGGTACGACACTGTATCGCGGTTGGGGCTGGACAATGGCTCGCAACGCACCTGGAAGTTTCGCGGTACGTCAAATCAAGAATCGTCCCGTTTACCTGTTCCTTCGCCTTAACTTGCTTGCCTTTGCCTCAGCTTTTCGGTGCCTCTGCTGTGACGAAGGACTACGTTCTCGGCGTAACCGATTACTCGAACGCCACTTGGACGCAGAACTTTATCGCCTCCGTGTCCGGTGCTGTGGCTTCCATCACCGTAGCTGCCCCATTGGACGTCATCAAGACTCGCATCCAAAATGCCAACTTTGAGCACAAGGTCAGCGGTTTTACCGTTATGAAAGACCTTCTCAAGCACGAAGGCCCTTTGGCCCTATTCAAGGGTCTCACCCCAAAAGTAGGGAGAAACAGGCAGAGTCCATATTTGAGATTTCGCTGACTATGTCTTCTAGATCCTGGTCGTTGGACCTAAGCTGGTGTTCAGCTATACCGTAGCACAATCATTAATTCCATTCTTCGGCAAATACGTGTAAGACAATCCCTACGTGACGCAATATCCACCATAGAGTACCAAAATGACTATTTACGATCCCCTGCCCCACCACTCTTTCTTACTCACCAGTCGTTGCGATTCCGAGGTAGTCACCAGTGTTCCGCGTTCTGTTGGCCCGGGTTCTCAAGCCCGCAGCAGATTGACCAGCACCTTGGGTTCCGGAAGTAGTGAAGTGAACGCTGCGCGCGTCCTGCCCAGTCAAGCTCTCCTTCCATATCACGGACGCGGTACTTAGAATGAGTGACTTCACGTTCGTGAGGTGTCGTCCGGCGTCCGTGGGGCACTGATAACTCTTGTTCAACTGGTAAGAGTGCACCCGTCAGCAGGTTGTGCTGCACCTCCCATCGAGGGTCCGGTATGACTGTAATCGACACCATATAACCCTCGCCGATTCCGACGTGATAGATCACTCTGAATGCGTCGAGGCAGAAGACAGACTTGTAGCTTGAAGAATCAAGGTCTCGTGGGGGTGCAGATCGACATAACGGTTGCCGGTCCCCACATAACTGTAGCAAAGATTATCATCATCTTGCCATCTATGTAGCCCGGAGTGAGCCTTTCCACGGGGACCATCAGGACATTGAACACATACAGACAGTCTTATGACAAGGTGTGCCCACGGGGTTCTGGATTCTGCGACGGATCGGTGCTAAAAAGACAAATGGGCCGCACTGAATACAAACTCGTGGTCATTCATGATGACACTGATGTTTTCACCTCAGGTTTGGCTGGGAGGTACCCACCATTGCATGGAGCATCACCGTAACCGGCGGTAATATTTTGCCAGAGGATATCCCGAGGAGTCTGATATATACCGATAAGCTTGGAGAACGAAATCAAGTTTATTTCGCGCCGAGATACTGCAACTGATGGGGATTGCAGACACGGTCATACGACCTAGTCCAAACTTCAGGAGAAGGCCAGGAGAACCCGAAACATTTTGTTGAGTTCTCACAAGTTTTCCGGTCACAAGACACACCCACCATCGAACAACGTGCCTGCGGCGCGGCTTCCAAACGATAAAAATACGGCTGCACGTCCACCAGTTATTCCAACGAGCGCTAACCCTGCTGTCGAAAGGGCGGGACAAAGTGAGTAGGTTTTTTTCCCGACCTTAGCAAGCGCACCCCGATCATCACTGTGGAATAGTTCACATTCGGAGGGTTTAACTGGGATCTTGGGTTGGGAGACCAATGTAAGGAACGCCATTTAAACGGTACTTAATGCGCACCGTCATCCCTAGGATGTTGCCGGGAGAAAATCAGCAGGGGGCTGCGACAATCACCTGGGCTCGAGGACCTCCTGATTACCCGGTAACCGATAAGGTGCCGAGGTTTATTCGTGCGGGGAGGTTTCAGTCTGCATACCGGGTAAAATGCTGGGTACCTTGGCGGCCACAGCGAATGGAGTGGGGAGTCGACGGCTATTGCTTCGGTTCCAGCTGATGCTGATCTGACACCCACAACCGTACACCTGGCAAAGAACGCGCAGATGTGTGCCAAAACACGTAGCATCAGCCCTGTACCCTTTTTGGAGGGGATGGAGACTCCCGTACGGCCACTACATAGGCGTCAATCGCCCAACCCACTGGATTCCAGTCACTTTCTATCCGCTTCCTCGTTTCGTACCGGTGGCTCTTCAGTGTCCCAGAGTCCTGAAACCTGGGGCTCAGGTACCCTCACTCCCAAAAAGCGAAAACTAGTGATGCTGGCGGATACAGAAATTGAACGGTTCACCCGCGGGATTAGCTTCTCCGAGGTCACGTGGCATATTTGTCCGGTGATCGCCCCAGACCGCCCGCGAGTTTCAGCGACTCGAGAAGCACTGTGCAGCTCAAATAATGAATTCCGACTTCTTCCGGTGCACTACTCTATTGATATTCTTGGGGTAATAACAGACGCGAAATTTTTATGCTGCGGGACGTGGGAAAGATGAAGAGAGAACGATCTCGAAACTTTCCAGGAGGGTAATCGACAGCCTGGAATCATGGATTTCGACCAGTCGACACTATTCACCACATTGAAAGCGTGAATATGCGCAGGAGCATCCGGAAAGCAGGGCAGTACAATATACCAGGGGTCATTCCGTTGCGGTTCTCTGTAGGGATCCCCTCGACCAGTAGGCGTCCCTCTGCCCTGGTCTTCCCAGTTCCATCGTGGGGGGCAGATGCTGGCTAAACAGCACAGACAGCCAGCAGTCAGAGGCACCCGTGCGATCCCACGGTGGCACCCTTGGCAGTGAACCGCTGGGCACCCGAGTTAGGCCACACTGGCAAAAGTTGAAACACCGCGCGGCTCTATTGACGTGTAGAAAAAGATAGAAATGAAGGTATAGTATGTGTGCCTGATGGAAATTAGCTCGCAGGGCGCCTTTTTCCCGGAAGTCGGGAGCGGTGATCTCCTCGTTTTACTGGCTCTTGAGCCAGGAAAACGCACCCACATATCGACATCCCTTGCCTGGCTTGTTCAATGAGCGGCTGAATCAATTTCGGTGTCAATGGAACCAATACAGAGATGGTGGAAGAAGATCCAACAAGACGCGGCAGGGGAAGTGGCGGTCGAATCAACTGGAGAGGTCGTTTCTGGCTAGATTCCAGGGAGTCCTGTGTTAGCTCAAATGAAGGCGCGCGGATCGGGAAAGTTGGAGGAACTTATGGTCCGGGAGTTCAGCGGCCGGAACAACCAAGCCAATGAAAAAAATGAAGACCATAAACGCCATTCATTCCTCTGGTCAAATGAGGGGTACAGGGCGTCTGTAACACCTCAAGGTGCTCGACATATGATCCCTTGCGCGCGAGGGGTTTGATCAGCTCTACACACAAACTCTGGGCGAAGAGAATCGCCGCCATGCTATTTCCTTTCTGAGTGTCTTGCCTCATGATTATTATGAAAGATCGGAGCCACAAGCGAGAGGTGAACGATAAGGAACAACCAGCCGCCTTGCTGATGTTGCGTGGATTTGAAAACTGAACGTCTGGAATTCAGTGGGGGGCGTGGACTGGTCATTTGTTCGGTAGTGATAAGGGTTGGTGCACGTAGTACCCATTTGCGGTAAAATGGGGTCCGATGGGAGTGTAAAGCGACCTGGCGATCAGAACAGATAATCAGCTGGCGATGGGGCACAAGAGCTGCACAAGAAAATTTACCCGCTCAATACCTGATGTCGCAGACTGCTCCGAGGCCATACTTGATTGGGTGCGCAAAGGAGAACAATATCAAGGAAAGAAACGTACCACTGGATAGGCAGGCACAAAGGAGAAGGTGCTTGAGGAACAGGGGCGTGCAGACTGCCACGGGGTTCGGAGATCGAAAAACAGAAGGTTGGGGCGGAGCAAGAATTGCTCTTACCGAACGTCCCATATGAAACAGGTCCCCAGGTCCCTCGTTCAACCCCGTGAACCCCTGCCTGTCCTGGTCACAACTTCGCTGGAATTATGAGAGATCAGCGGTCTATCACGAGCACGATACGCGGATTCCACTCCACTTTTGGGAGGGCGTAAACACGGATCTCCTGGTTTGCCAATGTCTGCCTCACCAGGATCAGAAGGTAATCAAACTGATTTCAGATCCCCGAGGGTCCAATAAGCCCGGGAAATATTAGATCAGATAATCGGGAATCGATGAAATGTTTTTGAGGGTGCACGAGAACGCGTTGCAGTCAAAGCATGTGGTCATCCCCATGGTCTTGAATAAAAGCGAGCGGTTTTTTTTTGTCCCAGTGACCCAAGTCGGCCCCACAAACCTCCTCCCTCCCAATGAGTCGCCCTTGGTGTTTATCCTCCTCCCATATCGTCGTCCGATGTCTCACAGGAGTCAGGTGACATTTTCCTGCTGCTCTCCCATCGATTTTCCACCGATTGCCGAAGTTACGTTCCGGCGTTAACGACACCCCAGAGTCCTGCGGTTGGAGATTGGAGGACATTCCAACCATCACGCTTGCAACTCTTCCTTGCTCATGAACAGCGCCAGTTCTCACGCCTGACACAGCCAGGCCGTGCGCTCAGGTGCTTCCATGAGAAGGGAAGAGTGGCGAAGCTGAGGTAGGACATCCTCCGGTACCCACCTGCCTTCCACGAACGAGCTTGGACTCTCAGAAGTTTTACCGATCGTTGAACCAGGACCACATACGTTATGAACCATTGAAGGGGGAAAGGTGAGATACATGACACTTTTTGTTGTCACCAGAGCCCTGATACTTAATGCAGATCAAGACCGAAGATGGAATCCTCGCTGTATCTTAGACCGCAAAGTACATCCTACCCTTGGGAAAGTATGCTTCGTCAATGAGACCTCGACTATTCCGGCTTACCAAAATGATTTACAGATGCTCCTTCTCTCCCTCAATGTGTGGCACCAACCGCCAACGCCATGTTTGTTTCATTCCCCAGTCAGGTTAGTGCGAACATTACGGGTTTCTTCCGTTTGGCGTGTGCTGTGGATATTTTGGAGGCCTCCGGTCGAAGCCATACACTGTGTCCTTCGAAATCCAGTCGTCGATGGTGGTCAGAGTTTGGGAGTCCCGTCATGAGAAGCAATCTTCAAGTTGTACGTCAACTCAATCATCCCGATCCCTGCCTGCCGCATTGATCGTCCGGAAACAACGTGAGTTTTGTGACGCCCACAGGACTTTGAATTTCCCCAATCTGCATCGATTTCTGGCTCATACCACCACTTCCTTCCAGCGTTGGGTTGATTTCCCATCCTTGAATTACCTCCAATCGCCTCACCATCCCGTGACTTGGGCCGATTTCGAAACTCGCCCGGTTCAAAAGAATTCACCACGGGAAACGCCAACGCTGTTGATCCATTGGTTCTAACCTTTCCCACAATGATTGGTATTCCGGCTCAAATTCTTGCCGTAGTATTCTCGCCAGACGCCTGGATGTGATGCCAATCATCATTCCGCACATTCCGCAAAGACCAGTATTAAAATATAGTACGTCAAACATAGAATACAGAACAGAGTTGATGTCGTAACAGCGGCAGACGAAACCAAGTACACTTGAGATCCGATCCATCCCAGGATCTCCCTTACGCGACCATGAGCCGCTTGCGTTACGGACCATTCCCTAAATTTGTTATACGACGAAACCATTGACCGAGCCTGCGAAAACAGTTTTTGCGACGACCCGGTTGGGCTGCTTTCGATTCTGGTTCAGAGGCGCTCGGGGTGTCATCGTGTGGGACGGGCGCGGAGGAAAGTTGGCCTGGAGGTTCGATCTGTTCGTCCAATCCCACCCCTTTCACCGTGGGCGCAATCGACGACTCCAAATGCGACACAATATGAGAGATTGTCCAACGGCGGTCGCTGCTGCCCCAGCATTCTTGCATCATCCTCCAGATACCGTCAGTAAGGCCGAGTCCCAAACCATCCAGCGGTCGATCGGGTCTAGTTCCTGACATCACCCGCAGAATTACCCCTTCGTCACGATATCCCTGGAACGGGAGCAGCCCAGAAAATGCCTGAACGAAACACGTCACGAAAATAGACAAAAATCTCACGATAGACGCATACCTCGTACATCAACATCGAGAACGAGTAAATGTCTGACTCTTTTGAACACATGAGGTCGTTTAGCCCGAATACCTCCGGGAAAATGAGTTCCGGAGCAAGCCACCGTACCGAGAAAGCCTTTCGACCCACAGGGGCAGGGAACACCCCTGCATCGGGCTCTGGTAATGGAAGGATAGACGAGGATCCAAAATCCGCGAGACGGGCACAGTAGTGACCGTCAACAAGAACGTTCAACTGTAGAGCGCCTCAACAGAAGAAGGTGTATGACCAGATAAAGTTCTTACGCTTTTTATGTCTCCGTGGATGCACTCCAGCCCATGCATGTATTCTAACCCTCTAGAGACGCCAAGCAGCTAGACATGGTGTCAGGCAAATGACATTGCTCGACGTGGGGTTGATCTCACCAACTTCAGCCTGGGGGCGTTTGGAAAGCGAACCAGAAACTCTCTCAAGTTTCCATGTTGCATCCAGGCCGATACCGCTGCGGGAGGGAATACTTTTGTATCAACACCAAGGAGAGGTAAGAGGTTTGGATGGGATAATCGTCCCCATATGAGGACCTCCTGGTAGAATTGCTGAACCGCCCAACGTTGGTGAGTACACGTAAGCCTTATGCATTGGTGGTAGTTCACCTCCCGACAGCGGGCCATAGACATGGTCGAGTAACATCGAGTGACTTTGACCGCAACTGGGAAACCGTCAAGCTCACCACGCCAGACATCTGCGGAACCTCCATCATAGTTGGGACGGTCTCCGAACACGGCGGGGCTGCTGACCCTTGGATACTTCTTTGGGAGTATACCATAGGAACTGCATACCCTGTCAAGGGCCAGGATGCATTTCCGCCTCAATAGTGGGTCTGAGGTTGAAGATGAGGATACCTGATCGTTTTGCGGTGAGTCTGCTGCGCGCTGCCAGAGGAATAGGGCAGTACCTCATCCAAAACGTCGATAATTGGGGATATCAAGGTGTTTTCGGTGCTCTCGAAGGTTGTTACGACCATTGCTCCGGCAAGTATGCACATGCACTGATCCACGATTTTTGAGTGGGGGAGGAACAGAGGGTAGTGGGGACCATGACACGTATTTGAGGCATGCCTTCCCGTTAGGGGTGTTAAAGTCCAACCGAGACGGCACCCTTCGCAGAGTCAATGTGGAAACTGCCGAAGTCGTGAGAGCGGGGAGATGCGAGCAGTATCCGTAAACCCCGGGAAGAGGCGAGAACAGAGTGTAGTATTACGAGTGCGTGGCGCCAGATGATACGGAACGCGAGATCCAATAGCTTTGGAGAAGACCTGACCGCTTGCTCGTATTCATAACGGGTGGAGTTTCGAATCGGTTTGTCAACTGGGATGTTCCGTGACGCACCATCAATAATCAACGAGGAACGCCGTGCGAGAGGGGGTCGAATGATACAATGCAAAGTTTAGGATTGGGATGTTCACCGCCTATGACGCGTGCGGTAACGTACATTGCATCTCCGGCTGTAACCGAACCGACCAACTCAATCCTGGACACAAACGTTGTCAAATATTTCTAGCGCACTATGTAAGACAGTTGTCAGCCACGATTGTGAAAGAAACTCCCAGATTAAGCTGTTTTACTAGGTCGTGTGTGAATTGATCCAACAGTTAACCCCGTCGACTTCACCGGTATTGCCAGTGTAGAAACGATCAGAGGGCTTGACAAGAGATGCACTCCCTTCTTGCACTCCACCACCGGCGTTCAGCAACAAGGCTATCCGCGGCACTTTCCACGATGACCACCTTGCTGCGATTGGCACTGCCATTTGGCCATCAATGTGATTCAGGGTGATCGGCAAAACCCGTAAGCGCCAGCGCTCGGCTTATTAGGCACGCTCCGGCAAATTCCACGGAAATTGCCGAACAATCTCCGCATCTTCACGTTCAGCGCTCGCATCGGGCGTTTCCGGAAATTTCCCACAGCTTCTCACTCCAGGTATCTGCCATTGCGCAAAACCCCGAGGCGATGAACCCACTGGTATTCGACACACGATAATAGGGTTTGTACCAGATGTGCTGCACGGAGTTTGCCACTGAATAAGGTTCTGGAATCCCAGGGGAGGATCAAAGATACGACCACGGACCGTTCCACGCCCGCCACGGTCGTGATGGTAATTCCGATCAGGGCTTGTTCGAACCTGAGGCTGCGGATGAGCGCGGTGCGCAAATCCGACATCCTCCCTTCCTTTATTGCTACCATGCGAAGGGGCGCGCAAAAGGTTCTTCTTGGAACACACCGCAACTCGAAACACCCCGTTACCCGGCAGGTGAGTGGAGGGACCGTAACTTACTGAGTATGAATTTGAGGTTACTGATTTCCCGGCCAGGCACGCACGGTTTAGGAACCGACCCCGCTCTTATGGCGCAATAAAAACCCTCGGGTCGTCTTAAAACTTTCGCCCACTTGACGTTGGCCTATTGCACCAACCACCACCCAGAACTATCACGACAGTGCAATGGTGCGCATCCCAGCGGAGATTTACGGCCAGATCGCTACTCTTCTCGGGAGGGGTGACCTCGCGAGCCTTTCTCGCGTCTCCCCTGCTTCACTGGGCGAGTCCAACCGTCTGCTCTACCACGACGTCAACTTCTCCTCTCTCCCTGTCAACTTTCTGGACAGGGACCCAGCTTCCAGACGGACCAACAACAGGCCCATCGACACCTTCCTCACCACAATCTCCACCTCCCCCGAGCACGCCGCTTTGGTCGAATCATTTGCGTTACGACTTCCCTACGAACCAGCGGAAGGGGTCGATCCTCAAAATGCGTTGCGGGCAATGACAAAGCTCCGTCGATTAACCGTAGCTTCCGTCCTCACCGGAGATGCATTTCCCTCGTTCCTACACGGGTGTACCACGGAACTCCGCGAGTTGGACGTGGGACTTCCTCTCAACGACGATCTCTTCACATTCCTCTCCCGGAGGTCTAAGATACGCCAGGTGACGCTTGGAAAGGAGAAGATGCCCTGCGAGATGGAGACGGATCTTTACATGAATCTATTGTCGGGCCGACAGAACTTTCTTCCGGGATTTACGAAGTTGCATTTGATTGAAGGCGCAGTTCCGTTCGCATTGGCGTGCCAATCGTTGACGGAACTACATGTCACCATTTCCGAACGCCAGGGCTTCTCCTCGGTTATGGATGTTCTGGCGCTCATTGGAAAACAACTTACCCACCTCCGCTGTCAACGGAGTTTATATTACGGTAGCGATGCAATCGTCCAACACCTTTCTTCGCTCGCAGAGGCAACACCAAACCTCCAAGTTTTGGATGTTCTCGAACATTTTTGTGGTGGTTGGGGAAACCCACCGTGCGCCCAGGTAAATGATTCCCAAGAGACCGTCATCTCCTTGACTTATCTTTCGCCTATGTCCAGTATCTCACCGATCCAAATACCCTTGATCTTGATGGGAAGTGGACAAAACTTAAGACGGTCACCTGGACATCACACCTGTCATGTCACGATCATCTCGTATATTGGAAAGGGGAGAGCCTTTGCGACCGCATTTTCGAATCGTTGCCCTCCATCGCTGGCCTGAAGTACACGGAGGAGTGCCTTCTAGAGGTCAATTCATCTGTTACGTTTTCGTATCAGCGTATGGAGCCCTCGGGTATTGAATGGAGAGAGGTATTCCGAGGGGTGTCTAAACCTTTGCAGGAAGCTTGACTCGCCTCAAAGTTCTACCATGCTATTAACACCTCGACCTTCATCCGTTTATAGTTTCTCAAGATCCCGATCCCCGTGATCTATTTTTTTTCGTTCATGTGCGATCAAACCTTTTCAATGTACACACTTCTTTGCGACCCCCCTTTAGATTTCCCCGTACCCACATGACTCTTCGTACCAATTCAATCCGTTTTAACGGGGTTTCCACTCTCACGACTCAATGGCATCTGTAGTAAACTTATCTCGTGTGTACCAGAACAAAGATGGGGTGTTACAAGTATAGGGACATCAGTAAGGTCGCAGGATTATGAGCCACCACCCTTGGCCACCAGAGCATTCGTGATCTCTAAGGCCCTCTTGAACCTCGCCTTCTCTTCATCAGTAGCCTGCACGCTGCTGAACCCCTGCGAGAAACCATTAGACCACTCAAAGTCATCACTACCCCACATGATACTGGTATTCAATCCATAGATGTCCCCGCCACCTTGGGGGTCCCCGGGTGGGATGGTTCTGAGGATAGACTGGAGTTCCTCGACCAACGCATCGACTGAACTGTCTTTCTCCGCGCTCCTTTGAGTGGAATCCGAGGACGATGAGGTGATCTGCAGGGTGTTTTTGCCGGGGGCGTATGTGACAGACTTGACAGCCTCGGGCTCGGGGGGTGCGAAACCACCAGTAATACCTGGGGGCAGCCTATTGAACACAAGTATCATGGCTGACACCATCGCTCTTACCGTGCTGCACTTGAAGATGAAATTGTGATGGGACTGGCATTGTCGATTACGCTTGATCGTTATCAGATGAGAGTGGCACAAGGCACGAGAGCTGTTTTGAGCGTGGGAAACACATGGTTAAACCTGGTAGAATGGGACCGCCGCGATTGGCGTTCTCCATCTCACCTTTACCCTCCCCCACTCCTTCGTCATCTCACTTTAACCCACGACTTGGCTCTTTGACCTTGCAACGAAATGACGTCGCGAAATCTAGGATAAAGATTGACACGCCCGGTCTGCTCACTACCGCATCGAGAGGGCTTATACCGCACCTCTCTCGTGACCACGTCAATGCGACGGCTGCGATTAGATGGGTGAATATACCCTTCGAAACCTTGTGAGTTATGAATTATTTACGGCTCATTACGATGAAATGACCTTTTTGTCAGCATCGAACGCGTGCCGCCTGTGCCGGTGACCCTTAAAGACTCTCTATACCCGTTGCACGATTTCCTCAAGTACGATCCATCGAAACATATCGTGTGTCTGCAGGCAAGGGATCCCGGCGATGGTAGGGATATGCCATCGAACGGGAAGGACTACCTTTCCGTGCGGTGTGTCCGGGGTATGCGGAAGGTCGGCCCCTTCATCGACGTGTCTATCGAACATCGAGCTAAACCCATTGCTTTCATCAGCTACGTATCACTGATTGGAATCTGTATGGCTCCTCCACACACCCTGACGTTGTCGTCGCTCTTTCGGACATACCTTTTACACCCCCACCTCATTCCCAAAAACGCGTCAACAAGTCGCTGGAGCGGTCGGCTCAGTGGCTGCTCGATATTCTCGCCCCTGTACCCTCGAACCCGGAAGATAGGCCCAACTTGTTGGTTCACCTGGCCGGAGGGATTAACGCCCCCGCTCGTCAAGCCTTCTCCCAAGCTCTCGTCGAAACACTCTTCGGGCAGGAAGCCGATCAGGTCAAGCCGTTGAAATGTCTCGACGATGCTATAACTGGGTACACCTTCGACCTCGTCCCATTAAGGAAGGCCTTGAAGTGGGGCACGGAAGCGGATAACACCATAGTACATCTCATTCAAACCTCCCTTCAATCACTTCCACTCGGAAAACCACGTATCGCCAATTCCGTTCGCGGACCTCAAGATGTTCTGCGGCTCATATCTACCACTGGTATGGATTTGTTCGATTCCCGGTGGGCTGTAGATTTGGCTACCTTTGGTGTTGCTCTGGATTTTACCTTCCCCGTTCCATCGTTACCAACCGGTCCTCCCCTTACAAGAACGAGGGACAACAGAAAAGCTGATATCGGTCACAACCTCTATAATGGGAAGTACGCGACGGAGTTCAATCGGCTTTCAACACTGTTCCTGGACGGCCAATCCAAGTCCTCGGTCCTCAACTCTACAAGCGCTGTGGTTACGGAGCAACGGTGGTGCCCGTGTACTGCATGTTCACCCACGTCCCCTCGAATACAACTGAAGCATAGTCAAGCTGACGAGCACGTCCCAGACCCATCCGTACCTCTCGAATACCAACCGGCGCACACAAGGGCTTACATTCACCACTTACTTCACACTCATGAGATGTCCGCTCACTCATTACTCACGATGCACAACCTCTGTGTGGTTGACCGGTTTTTCGCTGATATTCGGGATGTCCTCGGAAGATACGGCGTAGATAAGTTCACTGAAGAGGTTCAGAAGTTTAGGGACTGGTATGACGACGATGAAGCAGCCGGTGATTACACTCAGCATTCAGCTGAAGCTGGCGAGATTGTTGGGGGTATCATGGGAAGGGAGGCGAAAAATGATTGGGCATCCGTCGACAAGGCCAGAGGGAAGGGGAGATTGGCAAGGGAGAAGGAGAAACCTGGCGCTACGGTGTTGGAGGTGGAGGCTGTGTAACGTTCCTTAGGGATTTCAATGGCAGCTTTTTGTTGGGTTTTGTACCGGAATTAGGTCGAAGGAACAAAAGGGTTCGCGATAGTAGTGATCGAATTTCTTCTACGTGACACTCAATCGCTCTCAAAGACTGGGGACTGGCACCGTACAAACGTCTGATAATACGCGTCAGAGATCGATGGAAGTAGGGATTTGAGCAGGAAGGATTTTATCTAACGAGTGCTGAAATGCGTGACATAACGTACAACTGAGGGGGAACACGTCCCAACTTCTCACTTCTCCATGGATCAAAAAAAGCGACGACGTTCCCCAGCAGATATCAAACAAACAGAAAATTTCTCCAGTTAAACCGGTCATGCTCAAGAGACTACCTTCGTTTCGCGCTCGCTGATGCAAGAACAAGATGTGTTTCTTCATATATTCAAACATGAGACGAGTATCTTCTATGGTGGCCACCAGTTGGTGATCCACCTTATATGTTCTCCATTTCTTGACGAGATTCCCCTTCAACTCGAACTTCCTAGTTATCGGCCCTTTCGCCTTTCGTGGCTTATTTCACTTTTGCTTCTAGAGCGCCTCGACTACTGAAGTTCTAATGATATCTTGATTTTTATCCAAAGTTTGTATGTCAATCTACCTATCCCGCATATTTATTACGCTGTGGCACCTACACAAAATATTCCGTGAATTGCTTGTCTCGCGAGGGTGCTTTTTGGCGGGGGACAAACAAGTCCAAATATAGATGTGTGATCGCTCGGTTGGGTGCCCCCACAAAGACTCCGATGCCACTCGCCACGCTTCCGTTCGGTATTCTCCTGGCGATCTTTCAAGAAATCGAAACCGGAGATATTTTTCGTGCTGGGATGGTTAGTTTCGATCCCAGCCTGTCTTAGACTGATCTACAATTTTACTCCCTTCGCCGTAGACGTACAAGGATCTCTATTGGCGCACACAGAATAATCCTGTGTGGTTATCCCAGTCGCAAGAATGCCTCCTACAGGTAGCTTTATTCACCTGGTTGGCAACAAGTCTTTGCCTTGGCAGGATTTACTGGAGAGCGGAGCTACCACATCTCGTTGTGGCTCCTATCCGACGGAGAGGACGTCCTCGTGACCGATGACGGAGAGATCAAACTGTGCCGGATTATGCTCTCGAACACAAGTGCCTCGTTGAAGCGCCTCTCACGCACCAATCTTGATCTGGGAGGACCCTCATTTCTACGAAAGCAGTTCTTTTATGAGACAACGCCACATCCATCACTTGCCGTCTGGGAGCTTTTTCCATCAACCAAGAGAATGGCAGCATTGAAATTGGACCAGTATTGGGTGGGGCCCACGAGGATCTTGTGGCCATGGGAGCCCAAAGAAATGGTTGTACCATCGGGTTTGTCACCTATGGGGGTGGTTTGAGTCGCGTAGTTGCAATCACAAACCTCGACTATCCTGGGGTGATTGTTGAAGTGAACCGTCTGAGCGTTTACACTGCTGTACCCGTGAGCAGTTATTAGTTCATCGCAGTCCCCGCTTCTAACTTCTCCCAGGATACTCTCTGGGATGTCTGCTTCCCAGGTCCGGAGCTGCTCGTCTGCTATTGCGCGGAATATATCGTAGCCTGGAAGCTTCCGGATTTCTTGGACCTATCCAAAGGCAGACACATGGTTGATGGCCAACCAGCCTGGCATTTTCCACCGCATCTGGAACAGCCTAGAGGGTTTCCGATAATAAAAATTACGCGCAGGTGACATTTTTATAACCCCACCACCCCCGATGAGCTCACCCTCGGCTTCGTTTTTGACACTTGCCTAAGGCTATGGCAACCACTGTGACCGTCGACCCCCACGCTTTCGAAAAACCCGCCGGTTCCGGGAGGCTGCGTATAACGGCGGACCGCTATGAAAATTCCATAGCCGGGTTTGCGCGTCGAGGATACCTCAGAATCGTTACGAACCGTTGCGACGACAGATTAGAGATCTGGTTGATTCCTTTGGAAGGTGCGGCACAAGGAGGTGAGAGGGGGAGACTTTGGATGTCCGTGTCGATGGTGGAGATCCAGGTGGACCCGATTTATTTGAGTGTAAGGTCAGTGGATGCGTGGTTCTCTGGGGATGGGACAAGAGAAGGCCTGCAACGAAGGTTTATGTTGCCGATCTAGTGTAATTTGTGCGCTGATTGAATCGACCTTTTGCGAGGTCGCGCACGGAACTGGACGTGTCGCGCGCATCTTGCCTGTTTGCGATGCTTCCGGCGTCTCGGAATCATCAGATCGTCTGGCTCCCCTGGACCCCGCTCGATGCCACATCGTGTACTTCTTGTCTTGCCAATTGTCACCTATGTCCTCTGTCTCTATATGTTTGCGGTACTCCTTGAGAACAATTCTTCGACGTCATGATGGTTTTTTTCTGGTTGTAAAAACTCCTCTTGGGACCTCGACGCTTGATGTGCTTGCGATGAACGAACGTGATTCGAAATTCCATCGCCGCAGGAATGTGAGCACAAGATCAGGAGGAGTGCTCGGATTATTAACATTACAAGGTTGAGGTGCCAGATGATCAAACCGAACCATGCTATGAACGTGAGTTTGTGATTGCGGTTTCCAGGGGCTGGTGATTTGGGATCTCCAATTTCACTCCTCCCAGCACAGCCCGCTCCCGATCTTACCGCGCTCCGGATCAAGATGCGTACACGCGTGCATCTTGCTTTGCCATCAGTGTCGTGGCATGAAACACGGTCGATTCTGCATGGACGCGGGAAGGTCAACGAATGCAACCCTGAAAGCCCACCATAGCACGGTTCACCTGGACCATCGATCCCTCGATACACCCATAGGCCCATGCGACTTCAAGCGTTCTCTCTCCGAATCGGCACGGGAATGACCAGGCTCAATCTTACGAGGATCCGAAACAACTTCGTCGTCGGAATTTCCATCCCGGCAAGTCAAAACATAGTCCAGTTTAGGCTTTACGTTTCGGAGTTTTCGTCAGGAAGCCGCCAGCCAAATACTTACTGCGTAGGTTGATATCTCCTTATCTCAGCATGCGGACAAACGTTCGAAGATAGGAGTTTCCCTATCTGGAGTAGCCTAGGGGGACGCCGGATGTCATCGGATGGCCCTGGCATTTCCCATTACTAATAACCCTAGGGTATACACCGACGTTGGCTTCTCATATCAGTCCGTTCGACCATTCAAGTCCGAAGGGAAATAAGACGGACGCACACAGGGCTCAATAAGGATTGCGCATACCGAAAACAACTTCCGTCTTGTCCTTGGCTCACCGTGTTGCCCTGGTTATCGTGGGACTTCGGTTTTTCTTGATGGTCACGGCGATCACGGGTAACTGCTATCGCAACGGGACGTCGGTACAGGAAAATCCGAGTCGCCTGATCGGGTTGGAGTGAGCGCGTGGCGAACACAGTGCAGTGCTGCAGATGGCATACCGTATGTTGTACATTTGGGTGTTGTCACCGCAGTTTCTGAATTCGAGCGGGAAGTGCCGTGTGGATCCTCATGTGAGTGAAAAAGCACATGGAAAAGATCGTCGCCATGAGAGTACGAACCTCCCCTTGGTTCGCACCTTCCTTTTCGCAATCAATGATTAGGCTAGAGACTGAGTTTGAGCTTGAAACCCAATGCGTTTGATATGGAGGGATCAATGGAAATGCCACTATAGGACCCAATGCGGTAAATCTGCACCCGAACTTGGCCAGCTCATGGGGTGTTCGGACCCCGTCAATGGTGGCATAAGTGAAGTAGCGGGTGGCGTGTACAGGCGTACACTCGGGTCGGCCGAGGTCACTATACCCAGAAACTAGAAGGTTTGCGGAAGTCATTCTCCCATGGGACTCGGAGGAGCGGGAAATCGTCCGGGCGGAGCTCAAGCGTACGGCTGGAACCAACTTTCTTCCAACACAACGGACGCGTTATTTGAGTGAAGAACCCAACGCATCATGGGTTTGTGGTAAGTCCGTAGAAAGGTGATCCGTATTGACTGAAGCGGTTCGTATTTTCCAATACGGGAGGTGAGAAGAACCTCCGAGTCCTCCGATAAATTAAGCGATACAAGAAATGAAAACCTCCACGGGCCCCTGAACGTTGAACGCTTGTTCATCTCCCGGTGGACCTAATGATGGGTGATATTTAGTCCAGTCTAACGGGACGAGGGTTGACTACACCCATCACTCCCCATTGAAACGTGGGAGACTTCCAAAGGCGAACCGACAGTAGGAGTCCTGTACCTGACGGGATCGGTTGCCACGTAGTATTAGACCGAGGGGGTTCTGAAATTTCAGGCTGACTCATTTGGTTAGAATCCCTTGAGCCTTACACGACGACCAGGGGAGAAAAAACCCAGGGGTCAGCCGGGGGATTGGACGTCCCAAAATGAAGTCACGTTGGTTCCAGTCTGGAGCGCGGTGCCGGGTGCTTTGCATCCCTGAGCAAACGTCGACCGTGTGGCGGCTGCGTGGAGGGCACAGAGAGAAACATGAGGCCTCCGCAAGCCATGCAAAACGGGATTGACTTTAACCATGGTCAACTTTGGAAGGCTCTGCCATGTTCCCTGTGGCCGCAGAATCCAACCGGCGGAACAACAGGCTCCCAAGCGAGTTCATTATCTCCGAGTCACGCTTGCGGGACACTACCTATCGATTCCGAGTCCGGTCTTGGCCGTCGTCCTAGGTTCCAAAGGAACAGTTATCCCCTTTGACGCATATGTGAGCGCAACGGTGGATGCTGAAGAGATGACACGGTAATTAGTTCGTGATCGCCGTGAAGTGACAGACGTCGACTACGACAGATGCCATGGAGAATTAATACTCCCAGTGTCACGGCGCCGCTAAGTAAGGGCTCCCGTTATGTATGACCCCTTGTGGGGAAACAGGGTACGGAGGTGGTGGAGTGGATCGTTCAACCGATGGATGGAAAATCCACTGGTTCGAACACAGCGGAGGTCCCGGAAAAGAAGGGAGGTTCACCCCCTTTGCACATATTGGACGGATCCATTCTACCGGATAAAGCTAGGCCCGAACGTTCGGGTAACACCTATTTACTTCCGTGGGGAGCGACAAGGAACGACGGGAAGCAGGAGTTGGCCTTACTTACCTGTAAGGAAGCGGGTGGGATCTACCCTTAGAATGAATTCAACTGTCGGGACGTCTGTGCTATACCATAAACGCGTTAGCGAGAGACAGGGCGTATTGTTACAGGTCCTGTTTCGCCCGTCCGTTGTTTCTTTGGATTGTCGCGTCACTAGTGAGTTGCTGTGCCAGTCTGCCAGATGGGTCCTTGCCGTATAGGTGACAATGGCGCTGTTGCGGTTGATGGATATATGAGCATGGCAAGGTACGGAAAACAACGAAAGATGACAGATGCCCGGCCGTGCATATTCATGCGTTCCGACTCGCAGGACGAGCCCACGTCGCTCTTTGGTTTGGTTGCCTGTCCCGGGACAAGTTGCAGTTGTACGTCAGTGCTCTAGAGGATCGTCATGGTTCTCCGTTCTCCCTCCCCCTCCGAGATTTCGGAATGAACCTTCCGGAACCACACGTGCACCGCTCGGCATCAGTTCTCTCCCTTTGGTTTTCCAGCGTGTAGGTTAGCGGTTTTCTGTACCCTTTCTTTGTTGGATTTTTTTGGACTGGGGCTGAATGTAAAGCTTTCTGTTTGTGGTTGGAAATTTCTGATAATGATGATGATGAGGATGATGCGGTCAAACGGAACCATCGCAAGCCGGTGTGAGGATGTAGTAGGTCGAAGTCTATAGCAGCTGTGACCTTGGTTGTTCTTACGGCTAACCTTGAATATGATCATGCTGATTTGATCACCTTCAGATTCAAGTCCCCGTTCCAACTTTGAGATTCGATGTACGTAGCCATAAGTAAGTATGCTTGCATGCGAACGAAAAAAAGGGTGTTATGTACGTATATTATCTATGAACAGCCTCCAGTCGCACGACGCTAAACTCCCGTAAGTGGCCCAACACTGACAGCCGCGTTCTCCTCCCTCGGATGTTTATATCCAAGTTTATACAAACATCGACTCACTCCCCCTTCGCCTCCCGCCCCCCTCTAGACTTTGCCCAGACACCTTGAGCTCGAGTTTTGAATTTGCTCCCTTGTTTTCCGCGCCAAAGACCACTTGACAAGGCAAATCGTTGACCCACGCCCCGTGACCGTCCCACAAATCCCGATATCTGCAGACCCGTCACCTCCATCTTCGATTTTCCAGCCACGGTTCCTCCTCATCCCAGACACTATGCAGCTACGCGCGGGCGACGATATCTTCAGCCAGTATGGGTCACCATCTCGTCCAATTTCCCCAACCACTTTGTCAGGTCCCCTCAAGCCGACCACCGGAAATGAACCAGGGAAAATTGACAACCACAATGCGACCACGGGGCTTCAACCAGAACCCGAATCACATCCGCGGCAAAACACCCACCAGCAACAATCTGCGACGTTATCTGCAGCATTCCCGCCCGAACTTGTTGATCATATCGTCGATCACCTCCACGATGATAAGCAGTCCCTCATCCAGTGTTCCATGACTTCCAGGGTGTTCTCGCATGCGACGAGCTATCATCTGTTCAGAACAGTCAAAGTGCATTCTGCGCGACATTGTGCACAGTTTCAAGAACTCGTACGGTCCTCGCTGCACCCCTCTTCCTCAGCTTCGACCACCTCACACCAACCGCCATATCTGTCTCTATCCTTACCTGCATCTAAAACCTCATTGATATCAGCATTACCGCCCGCCCCGCATACTGCACATCATCAATCCACCCATCCTCGAACCAACCATCTCCACTCTCATTCTAACAGCACAGGCGCGGATTCCCATACAGGCCACGTGCACGCGTCGGCGTGCGACGTCCTGACAGTATGGGACATCTCAAAGTTTGTTCGGAGGATTGAGTTTTACAGGTTGAACCTGCAGTCACCGATCGAGGAATACGTTTCGGAAGCTGTCAAGCTCGTGAGGATGCTTCCGAGGATCCGAGAAGTTGTCTTTGGATGGTGGATGAGGTCGACTGGGTTGGAACAAATCGGCCGGGCATTCGCCGCCGACCAGCCGGTGTCCACGCATAGACTTTCCGAGACACAGAAAGAACGAGCAACCACGGGCGATCCGCTCAAGTTACATCTGGAACTGGTGGATTTTGATTCTGCCCGCGCGTTTTTGGATCTCCTTGGCTCTTTCGGTGGGAGGCTGAGAGAGTTGAGTTTGACGAGTGTTACCATAGGAGGAGATGGTGGTAATGGAAAAAGTGACATTGAGGGGCGATGTTTCCCTGGACTAAAGAGCGTGTGCCTAGGCTATGATGGTAGGTTATTCGGATCCTTGGAATCTTCGTTCCCTCCCCTTTGAAAATCGGAAAACGCTTGCGCCTTTCATCTTTGTCTATTTGACGCTCACCCATTCAATCAGCTGTGGTTCAACCGAAGGCTTTCGGTGCGGACGGTCCGACATTGGCAACGATGATGAACATGAATATGTGGCTCGGAATGTCTGCCTTTGACCAGAAAAGACACGACATGTGCGAAATACTGGAGAGGATCGCACCCAACGTTGGTGAATTGCATTTGTTTAGGGATGATGCTGTGGAGGTACACATGGGTCGTGAGTGTCTCTTCATTTTGCCCGTCGTTTCAATTTCTTGTTACATCATTTGGAGAAAGTGTTTCGCTTCTCCCTTCGTTTACCTCCCTTCCCTACCTGTCACCAATTCACTCTTCGCCCCTGGTCCCTTGGATTCCGGAGTGGGTCGTGTACCTGCCGGTTTTCGGGTTGTCATCGGTGATCCCGTTGAGGTTATCGTTGTTCGGTTCACTCTGATTCCCATCCTCGGATTCCGCTGATACCCGTTTTTGCTTTGCTCACAGTGCAACCAGCTGCCACAGTCCTGCGATTGCCGAGATTTCGGCGACTCAACTTGGTGACCATGCACATTCCAGGGTCAAGGTGGTCCGATCTGATTTACGAGATCACTGCATGGTTTGCAAGGGACAACAAGTTTCCCGGGGAGGTGGCCGATCCCACCTGCCATGACGAAAGTGCTTTCCCTTCCGTCACTCCTTCCCTGCCATCAAGCAGCTCAACGACGCAAGCAAACCGGTGGGAATATTGGAAACAGACGAGAATCAGATTCAACTATGCCGTTAGGAAGGGCGACGTTGACTGGAGGAGGTTAGAGAGTGCTGTATTGGGAGAGGTCCATGATGGGGAGTGCGATTGTGCCAGATATGGTAACCACGGGGGCGGGAACGAGCGTGAGAGCGGAGGCGGGAACGAGAATGATCATGTCGATGCGATGCTGATGAGGATCAACCACATTGGAAAGCGTGGAGCCGGCGGTAGGTTTACGGCTGGTTCGCTTTGGGTTGAGGTTGGGAACGGATCAAGTGGATTGGGAGAGATTAGAGGGGAGCTCGGGAGACTGGGCCAACTCGGATTGCTTCAGGTCAGCTGCAGGTGACGCTTCTTGGATCACTGGCCCCACTGCCACAGGTGGCCAGGATAGGGATATCTTATCAGAATTATTTATTGGGCCATTATATGTAATTATAATTCGGAAATGTTCCGAACAGGGTTTTTCAGCCCAACGTTATTGTTACCGACGAAAAGGAAGGAGGGCGTTTTAGTGGGAAGAGAACCGAGCATCAAAGAAATTCGACCGACTAAAAAAATTCAAACCTCTGGATACAATATACCCGATGTCCTAAATCCCGGCGCGTAGGCATATCCTCCCCCCCTCCCCTCCTTCCTCCTCCTGTAACCATCCCGGTCGCTGGTCGTTCCGCCTCAATAGGTGTCCTTCTGTATCCTTACCGGCGTCCGATCTCAGGAGGAAATTAACAAGACATCGTCGGTTGTGCTTATTTGCCGCTTTCATCGCCATATACCCGCCAATTTTCAGCTGGGCATCCCCCATCTTACATCTCCCCCCTCTCCCTACCCACGAAATCCCCTACCCATCTTCCAATCCCTCTCCCCTTCCCGGTCCAACTCCCGCGTTCTAACCCATGTCGGCACGTAATCCACCACGGGTTCCGTCAGTGATGGTTCCAGAACTTCTCCAGTCGTTCCCAGCTCCACCTTCCTTCATACCACCTTCACCTCGAACACCACTCATGTCAGGTCCACCCTCCTCCTCCTCCTCCTCTTCGGTTCACACAAATCCACCACCGACGTTGCCGCCCACCGGTCCACTTCCACCGCTTCCAACCGGTCGGTCGCCAATCACCGAGGAAGAGACGCTCTTGTTCCTTTCGTCCACGTCGAGGCTCAAGAGATTGTCAAGGCTTTCAATTAATAGCACGTCTTCCAGACGTGACTCTACAGCGACGACTACGAGCGTGATTAGCAATGGATCGACCGGCGGGGGCGTGCCAGGATTGTCGCCGTCAATGTCTGGAAGCAGTATTTCATCTTCCTCTTCATCATCAACATCATCCGCCAGGATTAGAACCGAGTCCATAACATCCTCCCACTCCCTCCGCTCTTACCCTTCCTCAAGCTCACTCTCCCTCGTGTCCTCTTCGGCTACGCATCCTCACCGGCATCCCGCCTCTGCCGACAAATCACCCCCAGTTCGGTTGCTTCCCCCAATGGAAATATCCATCATGGAGGAGGACGACGGAATTTCGGCCTCCGCGGACCTCACCGCAGTCACCCTCGACTTTTTGTGTTCAGACATGGACGAGGACAACGGCTTTGCTCAATTCCCGGTTCCACCACAGTCCGTTCCGTCACTGCCTGTCACGAAATCGAAAAAGTCGTCTCCGCCCCCTTCCTCGTTTAAGTCCCCTCCACCTGTGACAACTTCGACACGACCACAGCCTTTCCCTAATAGGGAAAGCACTTCTTCTCCCACCAGGGGTCGGATCAGTCCGGACATCCAGACCATCCTGTCCGAGACACCGAAACCACGCCGACATAAGTCGTCGTTGCTTTCCAACTCGTCGTCAAGGGAGCAGTCTAGGTCAAGGGCTTCGTCGTTGAAGAGACAGCCACAGAGATCCAGCGCGCCTTCCGCCATTCTCGGCCAGACTTCGGCTTCGAGGCCAGCGGTGACAAGGAAGTTGAGCCTGCCCGAAGGGAGGGATGAAAGCACTTCGGATTTGGACGTGAATGAATTGGATATAGACCAGTTAGAAAGGAAACTGGAAGGTGATGGCACCGAATCGGATTCGAGCCTGGATCTGCATACCCCATTCGCGTAGGTGTTCTCTCTTCTTTCTGTTGCTGCATTGTTCTCACAGAATCTTTTCCGCTCATCGCGCGCAGTCATGTCATGTTAAGGGACGGACTTATATCTCCCCGTTCCAAAGTTATCTCAAGCCTTGACACGTCGACCAGACCTGGAAGTACCATGTCAAATTGTAAGCCCGTCTTATATCCTTTCCCTCACGATGGGAATTCTAAAGTGGGGGTTTCTAGCGTCTACCAGGAAAAAGGCCGGCCTGTTCAAAGATGAGCGGGATACCCTCAAACGCCGAACAAGGCATAGAGATGGTAGACTCTTGCGTGGCGGCGTCGGTCTGACCACTGGACTGGGGTGGAGTGATAGGTATGTGAACGTCTTCGGCCCAAGTTTCTCTTGCCCTGATGCTCAAATCCGCGCGCATATAGTGAAGATGAGGATTCGCCTTCACCTCTTACCCGCCGACTCTCATCTATGGCCCTCTCACGATCATCTTCGTTCGTTTCTCTGAGATCCCAATCCGGTACAGGACCTCCTTCTGTCACTAGGTCGCATAGTACAGTGTCTGGCGATGGAGTTTGGATGAAGCAACCTTCCATAAGACCCAGTATCCTCAGCATGGCTTCATCGGCAAGTACGCGGTTGCCTTCGACACGCGAGGATGAAGATATGGAACCTCCCCCATTACCCCCTAAAGATTCGCTCAGGACGCAGTCACTTCCGACTCGCCGGCCTCAACCTTCCCTTCCGTCGACACCGAGTCCTCGGACGTTGACGGCGAAACCGTCACTCAAGAGCGTCCCGGGCACATCGGAGTTTGGCGTAATTGATCGGTCACAGTCCTTGTCAAGTGGACCAAGGCCACTGAAGCTGATGGGTAGTTCATCAATGCTGAGGTCCAGTTCGTGGGGAACCTCCCCTGGTTCGCGAATTGCAAACAGCAATTCAATGTCTAATCCAGCCACTGGTCCGACCAAAGTCTTGGATTCGAGGAATAGGACCCGCTCTGTGCCCTCGTCTACCACGGTTTCCCCTTCTCCGCTACTGAAGAGCTCCAAGAGTCTTTCAAAGCCTGTTTCCGTGCCACCGTCTTCGATCCCCCAGGTATCCTCACCCCTTCAGGACCCATCAAAGCCGAAGTCGAGGATTGGCACGGGTATGATTTACAAGAAGAGTAATCCAACCGTGGCGGAATTCGCGTTGTCTTCCGGGTTGAGGAAACCGATGGTGATGACGACCGGCGGAATCGGCGGTGGTGTCAAGGGTCGGGGGTCGGGTTTGCCTTCCCCACTGAGGACCGGCGCCGGAAGTTCAGGAGGTTCTTCGCCTGCTTCGTCGAGCGTCGAATTCGGTATTGCCTTGTGAGGGTTGTGCCTGTTTCGTCACCTCCTTTTCTACCGCCCTTTTGGTTTTATGACGGATTCTGTATGATTAGGGCTTTTCCATTCTCTCTCCCCCTCTCTTTCGTACCTCTTCTCTTAAACCTCTTTTTCCTATTATAATGTCTTTATGTCGGCTTTACTCCCTCCACGTCTTGCTTTCAAGTCTTGACGCGCGCCTTCACGTTCGCTACGGTATCTATTATCCCACTGTTTCCTCTTGCCATCATTTTGAGGATTTTCTTCTAGCACACCATACCCCCTACGTCCATACAACCGTCACCCGTTCTCTTGTGTATCATATGAATGGTCACTTTCTCTTGTCACTTCTTATCTCGATATCGATGTTTCACCTCGATACCTTCATGTATAACTGGGTTTCAACCTCCTTTTTTTATAACCTTCTTAAAACACCACGATCTGCGGCACAATGCCCCTTAGAGCACGCCTTATCTTCATGTTACTCCCCATCTGGTTCCCTCCCCCATCCCGTTACTTCCATCTAGCTTCCATGGGTTGATTTTAACAGATCCGTCCTTGGTAGAATGATTGTCGTTACTCAGACCCTCCTCATTTTTTAGGACTTTTGGATCTGGACCTCAACTCGTTATTCATTATATTTATATACATCCAATTTTCATTGATCTTTTTCTCTCTCCTTCATTTGCAGCCTCGCGCTGCGTTCATCGTCGTGGTATTATATGTTTCAATTTGTAGTCGCAACCAAAAACCCCCTCAGCATAATATCATATACTTACATTATCCCTTCCATCTTACACCACCCGCTTGCGTGATGCTGATGATATGAAGGTGGGAGGTGGTTTGAAACCCGCGCAAAAAGCGAATGCATATAAGTGAATTCGTTGGGGTGTAGGGTTCTTCATTTTTCTCATCTCTCTCGGGGGCCGTCGCGGTCAACTTCTTTTACGTTCCGTCGACAATTTCGAAGCAACAGAATTTCGGATTCCTTTTTCAGTGTGTTGAAAACACGAGTTTACATGTACAGAACCAAGGCTTCTT
>Ga0307514_10001351_pt1 | contig 31061 bp, 21 predicted proteins | sample 16_EM_MG_FD_203088 | JGI IMG/M metagenome (GOLD analysis project Ga0307514, IMG submission 203088) | Populus trichocarpa ectomycorrhiza microbial communities from riparian zone in the Pacific Northwest, United States - 16_EM | ecosystem: Host-associated > Plants > Roots > Unclassified | place... | reverse complement strand
TTAACCCGTCAAGCCCGAGATACGTGTCATGAAAGTCTGATAATTAAATAGAAAGAAATTTAACATTAACAAACTAAACTAAACGAAAAAAATTAATTAAAAAGAAAAAAATTCTGTGTTAACCCATCAAACCAGGTTAACCCGGAAAACCCTTCAAACCAGCTTAACCCGTCAAACTTGGGATTCGCGTCATGAAAGTTTGATAACTAAATAGAAAAAAAAATTGACGGGTTTACCCAGAATTAACTGGATTAACCTGTCAAACCAAGTTAACCCGTCAAGCCCGGGATACGTGTCATGAAAGTCTGATAATTAAATAGAAAGAAATTTAACATTAACAAACTAAAGTAAACGAAAAAAATTAATTAAAAAGAAAAACAAATTCTGGGTTAACTCGTAAAATCAGGTTAACCCATCAAACTCAAGATCTGTGTCATGAAAGTCTGATAACTAAATAAAAAAATTTAACATTAACAAACTAAATTAAACAAAAAAAATTCATTAAAAGAAAAAAAAACAAAAAAAAATTAAAAAAACAACTCAGCGTTTCATTTACTTTTTAGTATATGTTATAATATAATATAATATATTAATAATGAAAAAAGTCTAAAAGGCGTGGGAAAACTACAGTACTTTCCCACACCTTTTAGAGTATTGTTAATGTCTTTGGACGCAAATATGACCTGAAAATGTCTAATTTAATGTAATCAAGTTTTTATAAAATTTAATTTGAAGTCTAAAACTATTTTTCAATTATAAATTCTTGTAATCCAATTTCTGTACATTGTGGAAACCTATACATAGTGAATAATACCTTATAAGAAATTTATTTATTAAATATTTTTATATTATCACCCATTTTCATTTCAAATGAACAGTATAAACATTATCGCATTAAATCACTCTTGGATGGCTGAAAAAGATAAGAGTTCGTTTTTGGATTTAAAAATCGCACTTTCATTCATTTTTACTTAAAAAACATTAAAAAAAAACGCCAGCACACGCCAGCATTGAAATTTTCTTCTTCTTCTCTGTTCTCTACCAACTGCATTTAGTCCCTAAATTTTGTATATTTAGTTCCATTATTATGATTTAAATGAGATTAAATACTATTATTTTGATCAATCTCATTCAAAAATAAATATTTAATTAATTGATATTTAATGAATTAATATCTTCAAAAAATGTCAACCTTTTTTATTCAATTAACTTTGATTAAACTTGAAGGGAAAAAAACAAATCATAAGGGGTTGAAATTTTTTTAGATATTAATTTATTAGTTATCAATCAATTTAATATTTATTTTCAAATGAAATTGCCCAGAATAAGAGTATTTAATCTAATTTAGATCATAATAATGAACTATATTTAATTAAATATGGAACGAGTTTTATTTCTTTTTTATTTTGAAAAAAAAAACAACTCTAAGAAACTCGAACCATTTCTCCATTTTCCATTTGAGGGTGTCACCCTGAGCAGGAGCATGCTAACTGATGTCTCCCACTGTTCTCTGTCCACCTCTCCACTACCTAGGTAAAACCCGCTCAAATGATTTTCCGGGGAAAATAATTACATAGAACTAATCCCATATAATTTGATTTACACACAATCTATACATTTTTTTTTTGGGGGGGGGGAATAAAAAATTCTTGTTATTCTGTTATTTCCATTACACAAATCTTCTCCAGAGGGCAAGCATTCAAGGAACTGTAAATAGAAGAACGAAGTTCATATGAGTTGGGAGATGACGGGACAACATCAACCCACTCCTTGCCAACCATCTCCACATGCAGATTTGGCTTCGGGATTGCATAGAACTGGAGTTTATGGATTTGTTGCGCCAGCAACCTCATGAAATTCAAGGAAAATATCATGTCAAAACTTTCTTCTAAATCTTTTGTATCTTCAACGATTTTGATCCCTATTTCTGCTTTGCGGGACTCGACAAACCCAAGTAGAAGTGGACTCCCAGTAACACAGTTTTGGCTGCTACTGCATATCTGGAAGAAGATGCTGCAACTAGTCAAATAACTGTCACGGCAATCACACACAGATGTGACGTTGAAATCTATAATCTTGATACAGAGCTCTATCATTTATCTAGGCTGAAATCATCTATTCCCCAAGAGACGACCAAAAGTTGTCTATCATGATGAGAAAGCCATATTTCTTTGGAAGGTTATACCATGGAGAATTTGATGATCAGTTTGGTTATTTGAAAAGCATGTCTGTGGTCTTAGCATGCTGTGATTGCAGATAATAGGAGAATGATGATACAAAGGTTTTTTTTTTTACTTCATGTAGAGTTATTTTATAAACCTCAAATATGCTGCCTGATCCAGATTGTTGATATCCGTGTACAATCCTTCTTACATGATATTGCGAGAGAAAAAAAGTGCTACCCACTAGCAGAAGTTTTTTGTCCCACTTGTTTGTAATTTGGATGGTGTTAAATTTCATATTAACCACACGAATAAAATTGAAAGGACACGTCTAACCTCAATATACTCCACGCCCATTTTGCTGAGATTCTCAGGAATATTGACAGAAGAAAGCAAGCTAATAACTCCTCCAGATCCAACTGGTGATTGCAGTATTTCCCATGGCGACTTCATCATGATTTTATGTCTCTTCCCTTCTTCTTCAGAACTACTAACAACTGGAATTTTCTCTTCTTCCAAAAACCATACCTGTGAGAGGGTTGAAACCTTTAAAGATCAAAGAACAAAGAACAAAATTGGACTGGTGAAGGAGAACTTGCAAGTTTTTTCTACTTCAACTAACACATGACAAGAACCAAGGACTCGTATTCACATGCATGACAGGTTGAAAGACACAGAGCTAGTAGTTCTGCAGAGATTGCAATCACCTTCCCGTATATTCCAACTCCATGAGAATCTGTGCTAATAGTGTTAGTAAAACCATATGATATGCAGGCTAAAAATGGATTGAATATATAAGGAGACAGTCAAACAATTGGTCAGGCCAGGTTGAATTTTGTGATGAAAGGTGGTGTTTGGCATTGCAGTTGGATCGTTCTGATGTGTATAAATTTAAAAAAAAAAAAAAACATTATTTTAATGCATTGCCAAGCGAAAAGCACTTTGAAAAACAACTTATACCACACTCCTAAACAAGCATAAAATCCCAATAATTCCACCCTTATTAGAACAAAGCAGAATACAAGTAATCTTAAGGAAATCAATACAAAACTTCAGCTATAGCTCTACCGATAGTCTGATATAGTGCTATACCATTACAGTATGCCTTTTGATCCATATAACTCAAGCAAATCGAGTTGCTGAATAACCCAGCTTTAATCTGCAACTACATGTTATCTAAATAGGAGAGAGAGAGGTGACGATTCAACATCTACACTAACCTTGTTGGAGTCAAATGCAAAGTAATCATTATTTGAGAACAGCTTTTGCAAAGACTGGATTTCTTGTGCAGGGCAAACCAAAATCAACGGCACAGACACACGGTCTTCTATCTGCCATAAACACATGCTCGTCAAACCACGTTGAAAATCTCTAAAGACTTTAGATAATGCCAAGGGAAAAAATCCTTTGATCATTGCCAAGTGTCATTAAGGCTGTAACTTAAAATAAACTAAAAAAAAATCAATCTTAATAAGCATGCTAATAAAAATTTCATCTAACATGCATATAACAATAGGAGGGGGAAATAACAGTCAGAACCTCAAGACATTAGTAAATAGAACAACAAAAAGGATTTTATTCCCATCGTACTTACAAAAGAAAAATAGAAAGAGTTTTATGTACAAGATTTCAGAAATGAGGATCACCTTTACAAATGTCTGATCATCAGAAAGTGATTTTTGAAGGAAGAAAAGCAGTGAATTCTCACTACTTTCAGAGTCAACTACTCCAGGATTATCACCTTTTCCTTTCTCAATGTCATTCAAAACTAAAACGATGGCCACTTTGCCTGTAGAAATGAGAGACAATCCCTTTTCTTGCAATTTGAAATTTGCTCCCAGTTTCTCCTCATTTGCACAAGTGATGAACTCCTTTGATATCATCAAAGAACTTTTTATATGCTTGGTTCTTGTGGCACTGATTAACTCAGTTGCAGAGCATCTGATTCAAGCAGACAAAAAGACGAGGCTCAACACATCTGGCACTGGCACCACTTAAAGTCAAAGAGGAAATAAAGAGATTCAACAGGTCCATAAAATAAATAGTATGCAATGCTGATAAGGCTTCCTTGTCTCAACAAAATTTTGACTTAATGAAATACGAACTAACAATCCCAGCTTTATCTAGAGAAATAAATAAAACATGATCTATGGAGTTACCAATATGAATTCAGGAAAATATGGAGACAGAAAAAACAGTTATTTTGAATAGTATCATGTGCGCAGCATATACTTTAACCAGCAATACAAAACATAAGGGTTTTCTACAATTAAAAGTGATCATATTTATATGTTTAATGCCTCACAAGAAGTTCGATTCAATAGGCTCCAAATTTGTTTCAGATGAAACAATAATGTGCATCTTGTCCCCCTTCAGTGTGAATCCAAACATGAAGAATATATGTACTTCATGCAAAAGTCACCTCTTAGAGGATATCTCTATATTTTCCAGGGCTTGTTGAAGCAATTTGGAATTTACACCAACAATCTGGTCTGCCAGCAATCCCCTTTTAGATTTGTCCCCATATCTTAGTCCATCAAATACATGCTTTTGTTCCATTTCACAGAGTTTCTTCTTTGCTGCTATAAGGCGTCTTTGGAATTTCTTTCTCTCTCTCCATTCCTGAAATGTATCAAAGATGCTCCTGAGCCACCAGCAACAACCAGTGCAAGCATATACTTAAGCATTTATTTAAGAAAGTAGAAAAGGAAACGAAGCAAAAGAAAGAAAGAAAGAAACAGAGAAATAAGGAATCTAAAACTAAGATGCACAGCTATGACCTCCACTAACACAAATTTGGAGGGGAGGTGGTTAGAATTGGGAAACAGCAAAAAGATCTTATAAATGGTGCCCTAATAACTTGGCATCAATAAACTATCAGTCCACACGGGTATCAAACATGAAAGCTCTTACTATTGTATTCACAAAAGTTGACTAAGCTAGTTCCCTTGGTCTGCATTCTCCACTTTTCAATCCTATGTTAGAGCTAAACTTAATTCAAAATGATTTTGCTAGTTGAATATACATAAAATACACTCAGAAGTATGGGAAATAGTGGTATTTGTACAGATAATTAGACAGAAAGGTTCAATTACAAGACCATTTCAGTTGTAGCCTAAGCATATGAAATGAAACAGATCCTGTAATTTTGAATGGCTCTACCCTAAATTTGATCATTAAAGTATCACGTTCCTGTTTGATCAACAGCGCACCAAATTGGATAAGGATAGAATTAAAGAAAAGAGAGGGGGTCCTTTTCTTCTATCCTATAAAGAGAGAATTAAAAACTAAAAGTTAGCAAGAACTAAGCAGCATCCATAAGATGTGAAAGGAAGCAAGATATGAAATGAAAATGGCCCAAGAAGCATATCATACCCACTTTGTGCTACACTGACAGTAGCAGATTAAATGCAAGGAAAAGATGTATCTGAAAGCCTATTATGGCTAAAGAAGTAGGATTCTGTTTAAAATAAAATTGCTACTCCCCATTCTCTAAAACATGGGCTGGTGGGGGAAGGGGGAGCAGGTAAAACAATTGTCTGATATGGGAATAAACCATGCTTTCATATAAAAGTATATCAGATATGAGAATAAAACATGCTTTCATTTAAAAGTAAGGAAGGAAATTCTGTCAACAATTAAGCTTTAAACAACATATCAAGTGGAGCACAAAGGAATATGCCTCACAAGCTCACGCCTTTCTTTCTTGGACCTCTCATCCTGGCGTAGGTTTAACTCAAGAAGTCCTTTCGGAGGTGTAATCCTCATTTCTCTTTCATTCATATTGACATCTGGAACAATTGCTTCAACAAAAGGTACCCAAGCAAGATGACCAGATACCCCTGCTTCTGCTGGTTTTGACTTTCCGGTTCCACCAGGCACATCTGAAGATGTGTAGAGCATTACCTGCAGAAGATCATTACCTCCATTGTCGAAAACATTAACAACAGTTCCCACACATTCACCAGTTTCCTGAGAAGGAGACATACAATTACAGTCTTGATACATAAAAGCTGGTGTATCAATAATAAACCAGAAAAAAAAAAGATAATAATATTCAAACAGCGACCACAAGAAGAAACGAGAACAAATAATGCAAAAATAAGGAACAGACAAGCAAGATATGCTGAAAATATGTAAGGAAAATTCATAATAAAAAAACATAAACAACATTAGAAGGATGATTTGGGAAAACAATGGTCTTCAACGACTAAAATATTTTACAATTCATTTGTATCATGAATATAAAAGTGCCCAAGCATAAATCATGAGTGGGAGTACTTTTTGGACATTAAGGATCCGTTTGTTTTGTGTAGAATATTTTACAAATGGAAAATATTTTACATGTAAAACTTTTGCACGTAAAATGTTTTACATGTAAAATATTTTTCAATGTTTGGCTTAAGAAATGTTTTCCCGTAAAATACTTTCAATGTAAAATATTTTTCAATGGTGAGTTGGTGGTGGTGAGATGGTCGTGGTAGTGGTGAAAGAGCAGGTGGTGGTGGTGGTGGTGGAGAAGGAGGTGGTGGTGAATTGATCGTGCAAGAGGAGGTGAAGGAGGAGGGGTGGTGAGATAGAGGTGGTGTTTGAAATAGTTTGATGATATAAATGAATTACTATTCATAAAATATTTTATGGAATTTCATGAACTAAAAATATTTCTCACTAAATGAACTAATTTGAAGGTTAACTATAAAATATTTTACTGGAAACATTTTCTGGAAAACATTTTTCAAAAACAAACATGGGAACATCTGGAAAACATTTTCCCATAAAATATTTTATGCAAAACAAACAGACCCTAAATTGCGCAAAGCCCCTTTATATAGAACTTAGAGGCAGAGAGAAACAAAGATAGAGAGAAACAAAGATACAAACACAGGTATTTACGTTAACAACTTTTCACAAAATATAGAGGTCTTAAAATGTACAAACCTTAAGAATCACTCTCATTCCGATGAGATCACGAGAATAAAACTCTCCTTCTTCCAACTCTGGCCTTTCATATTCTCTTACAAGTAAAGTTGACCCAACAAGCAGCTTAGCCTGAACAAATCATAAATCTCTTTCATAAGATACATGAACTCATGCTAATATAGAGTAATAATCTCTAATATATGTCTACATAACTGATAAGTTTTACATTTCCGTTTAAAAAATGCGAAACGAAGGAAAAATTGCATAGATAGTCACTTTGTGGTAGGATTTATTTGAGTTGAGTAGAGTAAATATATTAGTGTTGCAATCTTAAAGCAACCTCGGCTTCCCTATATCTATGAACTGACATGGAAATAAAATTTCATCCAGAGTAAAGTTGCACAGAGCTACAACCAGAATCATCCTGCAGTACAGTGGTAGTGCCTCACAGAATTGAGAATTTTATCAATTATTTCCGGAAATCGTGTTGCCCAAACATTTAACATGGAGCCGTTAAGAAGAACATCCTGATTTGGTTTTGAGCAACAACACTAAATCACTAGAATATCACCAGGAGTTGGTTTTCAAATCAAAAAGATTTTAATCTATGCTATATTTTCTCCTAGAGATGAAAATCATGGTTCAACAATTGCAAAACTACTGCAACAAGGAATTCATTGAAGCAGAAAAATATGTCAAGGTAACTGAGGGAATACACATGAAATCCAACATCCAATAATAACAACCTGGATGGTATCAGACTTCTCATGCCCAAAAGAGGGGTCCCTGAAAGTGCTATATTCGAAGCAGACCGACCCTTCAGCATTTTACACTTTTGCACGTTATGGTTGCTCTCAAACTAAAACTAGACCATAATGGTTGCAAGCTCAAGATCTTAAACTTTGCATCAAACAACACAATGACCCCTTAATACGCATATCTAATGTTGCTAATACAAAGTCTCAGACCAAGAAAACTGATCTGAATAAGATAGAGTACTGTAAGACATGAACAAGCTCACCCGATCCACAGTGTCAATACCCCCAAATTTAAGTATCCAACTCTTGCGTCCATGGTGTCCTCTTCCTTCAACCAGCTCCACTTCCTGAATTACATCTTTGCCTGAAACTAGTTGCCTTAACCATCTTCTCCCAGGCTAAAATATAGGCCTTAAATTATTAGTATTACAATAAAACAATACATAATATGCACGAAGAACAAGAACCCAAATGGAGAGAAGATAGTTTCAGTTACCTTGGAAAATCGTAGCTCAGGAAAATCTGTAGTGGGTTTTACAGAAATCTCTCCCTGAAGGCCATGAACATTGGAAATATACCCAACTTCAACAAATTCTGATTCACTCTTTGAAGTTTCAACAGTCTCTTGAGTAGCTAGGGAGAGAGAGTGTCTGCGCGTACAGGTTCTGTGGAGAGGGGAGAGGATGGCAGGAAGGTAATTCCGTGGAGGTTTGAAGGGCAGTAATTGAAGAGGAGAAGGGGGTAGGAGGGCAGGAGAAAGTCGGGCTGGAAGAGGAGGAACAAGGGGATATTTAGAGAATGGAAGTGAAGGAGAACAGAGAGGTGTAGCTGCCTGCTGCATCCTTTTTTTCTCAACAGGCAGAGATTGTTCTTCTAAATGAAAAGAAGATATCTTTTGCTCGTCTTTCCACTCAGGACTCAGGAGTCTAGAGGTTGAAGCCCGAGTGGGGACCATCGACTAGACGTGGAGTCACTGTATTTTATTTCTAGAAATAGGATTAAAAAGATAAATAATAATAATACCTTTAAAGTCTTTTTTATTTAAAAATATATTAAAATAATATTTTTTTTATTTTAAAAAATTATTTTTAATATCAAAATAATTTAAAAATATCAACAAAAAAATAATTTAAAATAAAAAAATAAAAAATTTAATTTTTAAAAAATATTTTTAAAACATAAAAATAAACAAAATATAAATCTCCATACTCAATTTCTAATTTTTCTCTGACGACAGCAACTAGATAGGCTGTAAGGGGTTATGGTTTGTATTTCCGTACCAAGATAGGAAAGCTACGATCTCCATTTTCTTAACAAATACACAACCAAACAATAGCTTATTGTAATTCTAAATCTTGGTATTGGGAACCTTATATTTCCTCCTTCTTCTTTTGCATTTAGGGTTTTGTGGATTTTTGTGAATTATATAAAATTGAATTCTTCAGGGTTTTAATTAGTTGAATGTTTAATGATACCTAGACACACAATCATCATGCATTCAATGTATTAGTTTTATTTTTATTTTAATTAATGTACAAGATTAATTCTTGAATGAATAACGATGATTTTTTTTAAGTTTATTATGTCTTGAATTAAGTTTGACTTTTATTATTAATATTATTGTTAGTTTATGTAAAAGAAATGATGGGTTGCAACTTGCTTAAGCAATTGAAACTAGTAATAAGATTGCTTAAGATGAAATAAAGACGGGAAAATGAGCAAATCAAGCCGATACCTTACAATGACCTGGCAATACTAGATGTGGTTCTCAATTTCAAGCCGATAGCTTGTTAAGAATGTTTAGTGCAACTTTAGTTTTGATCCAAAGATGGGGTAAATTATTCCTAGTAAGGTGATGTGGAAGCAACTTATTTGGCATTAAAAACTTTTGAATATGTTTCATATTGCATCTAATCAAACAAATTATAGGAATTACTAATGTTTTACACCAAACTTTGTAGAAACAAGATCAATAATTTGTCGATGCCATTAGTTTAGTTTCAACTACAAAGTCACTAATTCAAAAGTTGCGGGATGATGAACGGGAACTTTACTTTAGAGTGTCAAAGAATTTTGTTTGCGAAATGATATTGATACTCCTGATTTAAAAGTCCAAATACAAGAGCTCGTGGCAAGTCTTGTCACCAAAGTAAAGTTCTCACAACTTTAGAACATCATTTCAAAATCGATATATCTATAGTTGTAATTGATTTTCTATTACAAAAGTTAAATAGTAGATTTGGCGATCTAACAATTAAGATTCTTATTTTAAATTCAACATTATGTCATTAAGATTCTTATAGCTCATTCAATGTTGATTATGTATGCAATTTGGCTGAAAAATTTTATCTCAAAGATTTTACTGAGCAATGAAAACTTTATTTGAGGTTTTATTTGCAGCATTATGAACTTGATATATCAAAACATTCAAAGTTTCAAAAATTGACTATTTTTTTTAGTTGTGTAGAGTAATATTAACGACTTTGGAAAGATAAAAAATCTATCATATAATTGATAAAATAATTCAATTAATCTTAACTCTTCATGTATCTATGGTAATTATAAAATAAGCTTTCTTTGCAATGAAGTTAGTGAGAACAAGGCTTTGTAGCAAAATAGATAATGATTTTCTTAATTTACCTTTTGCTTTCTTTCCAGAGAATGGTAGGTGACAATTGAACCCTTTTTTCTGAGTGGTTTTTTCTCATCTTGTATTTGTAGCAAACAACATCAATAAACATTATAAAAAATTATTTTACTCACAAGTTTTTAGTTTTGTGATATTTGGTCATTATAGTTTTAGGTTTTATTGTTTTAATCCTCATACTTTATTTTCATCATGTTTTAGCCTCTCGGTTATGAGAGATGAGAGGGAAAGCTGCTAAAAAAGAGAGGAGAGAAAGATCTTAGTCATCCACATTTCGACTGCAAAAAAAGTCAAGTTTAGTGCCAATGAGTTTTTCATAAAAATAATAGTTTAATAAAGGTCTTGTCTTCCAAGTAAGTCGAAAAAATAGAAGATTAGAGTTTTAGAAGTTTTTAATTCAGTTTTATTTTCAGGTTTTTTAGTGATTAAATAATGTTTTTAGGTTAAAAATGATTTTTTTGAAGTTCTTTGAATTTTTAGATGTTTTTACAAGTAAAAACAAGTAAGCATCTAAGTTTTTGGAGTGCGAAAACTTAGATCCTTACTTTTTAACCATAGAAGGTGATTATAATTTGCAGTATCAATGGATATACTAAAAAATATTAGGATGAATGATATATTGTTTACCCATTATAAAAAAAAAAGGAGAAAGCCAAATATACGAGCCTGGCCTTCCGAATCCAAGTACACATGGGGTTTTCTTTTGAGCTAAGTGTGTTAGACCATTTATCCATGCCCGCATGCGCTTGGCTTTTTATGAGCCTGACCTTTAACCTTTGTTTTTTTACAATTTTATAATAAAATTCACTTTAAATAAATTTATTAAAGTGATATCTAAAAATCTATTTAATTATGTCATAGTTTTCAAGAAAATTAGAGTTTTTTAATGATAATATTAACAATTATTTTATAATTAATTATATATTAAGATGTAGATTTTCTTTAAAAAAAACTTGCTCATTAATAATGTATGAATAAAATATGTATTTTATCATTGTAATTTCTTTTATATATAAAATCCTTAGATTTATTAATATAAGTTCATAAAATGATTTATTCATAATTTTTTTTACCCAAACTTGATTTAATAATCATAATGGTTTTTTGTTTAATAAATAACACTTGTAGGGTTTTATGAAAAGATACATTGCTTGTATTGCAATGTGCTTAATATAGAGATTGCAATGAGAGTTACAATCAGAATAAAAAAGAAAAATTACACACAGAGAAGGAAACAAATGTCCTGAGAATAAGAAAACAGATATCCTAACTATACAGGGAGTCATTGCAGATAAAGATATGCAGCTGGTGTATTTGATACATACATGTACCTATTCTTTTACTTTTATAACACTTTTAATAAAAAAACTTTTTTTTGTTGAAACAGAAAAAAAGAAGAAATGTATGAATAAGGAAATGGAGTTTTTTTATATATATAAAAAAGATATATTTTTTCTTCTTTAATTCAACTCGTTACAACTTTTCTGAATTTTCTAAGTTTCCATTGATTTTTATTCAATAAATCATGCTGCAAATAAAAAAAAAAAGGCTTGTTCTTGTTAAAAAGAAAAAATTACATGAATGGAAGAAGATAATTTCCACTAAAAAAATACACTTTCCTATAATATTCTAACCATTACATTTATTATGAGCATTTATTTTACTTTTTATAATGAAAATAGATTTTGAAATGCATGTTCATTCAACAATGCTTCTTTTTTTTGGTATTCAATTCTTTTGTTCTTGCTATTTTATCATTTATACTCGATGTTTGGATCAATTTACATGTTTTTTATTTGTATTTTATCAATTTTAATTTTGTTATTGGAAAAAATAGTAAGAACAAGGACCGAAATTTTTAAAAAAAACATGCATTTCATTTTCACTATTCCTGAAGAGTGGAAAACTACATTTTGATCATTGAAATTTTATATTTTTACATATTTAGTCTCTGTTATCGGAGGATCTTATTTTTAGATCCTAAAGCTTATTTCATTTTGATCTTTATGTCCTGTGAAGGATAAAATAAGTAAAAAAGAAAAAGAAAAGTGGAGTTTCATGGAGATGGTTTGAAATTTTTATTTTGTTGAAAAAAATAGATATAAGCTTAATTTTTTTTAATTGGTCTATTTTTTCAAATCTTCAGACAGATTTGAAGGTGTTGCGGGTTAAAATATATTTATTTGAGTTTTTTTAAATATTTTTAAATAAAAACAAATTAAAAATAATCATGCAAAACTAGGGATGAACAAAAAAACCAAGAAAACCGAGAAAACTGGAAAAAATAACCGAAAAAACCGACCGTGAAAAAATTCAATTAAATTGATTAAAATTTTTAAAAAACCTACCGGTTCGATTTCGGTTTTATAAGTCTGAAACCAAAAAAACCGAACCGAACCCAAATCGAAAAAAAACTAGAACAAACCGAGCCAAACCGGTTTTGTCCAAAAAAACCGAACCGAACCGAAACTGGTCGGTTTGAACCGATTTCGGTTTTTTAAAAAAAAATTCAGTTTAATTGTTTTTTTTTATAAAAACTGAATCGAACCGAAATCCCTACGCAAAACCTAACAGTGATAACAAAAATTTGAACCAGGTGACGTATCGTGGTCTGCCTATATCGAACACCAAATGTCCATTTAATTTTAAATAAACAGGATGGATGTAGATACGTCCACGTATTAAAAGGAAAAAAGAAAGAACCATGTGTGCATGATCTCCTCCTTTGGACGAGATGCTAGGCTTAATCATCCAAGGCCCAACGCTTGGCCTCATTTCATATTACTCTTTAATTTTATTTTGAATAAAAATAACTAATGAATAAAATAATTAAGATATTATCTAATTTTGCTATAGTTTTCAATTAAGATTATATTTATTTTATGTGATATGAGCAATTACTTTATGAATTTTAATATATGAACCTAATATGAAAAATTTACAAGAAAAAATACGCTCATGAATATTAATTAAAAATAAAATATTCATTTTATTATTTTTACTGTAGATTTTTATTTTTTTTTCTTTTATCTCATACAATCTATTTATGAAACCATCTTTTCTATTTCTTGTCACGATCATAGCAACACCATTCGATTCATATATTAAAATCATTTTTATAATATTTTTGAAATTTTCTATTGACCGAGTAGTATATAAAGTATTATCAATTATATAAACAATAATAAAGGGCAAGGGCTATCTATGGTCAAGTTCCTGGCGAAGAGAGTCTAGAAGGGTTGATATTGATCATGCACAGCAAAGTAAACCACTTTGCTCCTTTTATGATATTAATTTCGAGTAATATAATATGATTGTTAATATAATAACCACTAGAAACTTATATAGCTGTTAATTTCAGGGCTCGTGAGATTAGTCGAGATACGCACAAACTAACTTGAATATCCACATTAATAAAAGAAAAATTTTCATTATTTCTTTAACTGTATGTTTTTTATTTTTATTATTTCTTGTTTCTGCTATAATAAAATTAATTCTCAAAACTGTCAAATAATTAGAAAATTCATTGATGTAATTGGAAAGCAACTAACAACATGAAATAACTTGCAAATGAATTTTCATCTCACATGTAACTTGAATAATACAAAAAATAATAAAATATTCATGATTCTATTTTAAAAAGCATGAATGTGATTACAATTTTTTTTAAAGAGTCTATTAAAATAACTAGTTTAGCTATAAAATAAGGAGTTTGTACTAGTTCATTGACTCGCGCTCCGCTATAGAACAAATCATTTTTTTTAACTTAAAAAATAAATATCTAGATGTTGTTATTGTTTTTTCTAGTAGAAAATAAATTCAAATCGTGTGGGGATTGACCCGGTTTGATCCGGTCGCCTTGACGAATCCAAAGATAACTCAGATGACTAGTGAAAATGTAGTTTGACTCGGAAAAAATATTTAAGATGAATTTTTTTAATATAAATATTGAGACAACAAAATATTGGACTGATTCGGGTTGGCCTCTCAATCCGAATGTCGAGTCATGAAACCGTGATAACCCCATAGAAAGTAAATCAAAATAAATTATGAAGCTCATTTTCCAATAAACTCAATGTTGAATAATGAAATTGAAAACAATTAATTACAAAAAAAAGACCTAAAAAAATAACTAAAGTCAACCTATCAAACTCACGATCCGAGTCATGAGACTAGGATAACTCAATAGAAAGCAAATTAAAACAAATTATGAAACTCAATTCCAAATCAACATAGTGTTGATCTAACATGAAATTGAAAAAAAAAATGATTAAAAAAAGGATACAAAAAAGACTTGAGTCATCCTTGGGTTAATCATGAGATGAGAATAAACTCATAAAAAGCAAACTGAAATAAATCACAAAGCCTAATTTCCAATCAACCCAATATTAAAGGATAAAATTAAAAAAAATCAATTATAAAAAGAAGGAAAAAAACTCAAGTCAACCGAGTTAACTCATCAAACTTGTAGTCTGGTTCATAAGACTAGGATAACAAAAAAAATCAATTAAAAAAATAAAAAAATAACTTGAGTCAACTTGAATTAACTGACCAAGCTCCTGATCTCAGTCATGAGACAAAAATAATCTCATAAAAAGCAAATCAAAATAAATCACGAAACCTAATTTTCAATCAACCCTGTATTAAAGAATGAAATCAAAAAAATCAATTTAAAAAAAAAAACTTGAGTCAAACGAGTTAACTCGTCAAATCCGCGGTCTGAGTAACGAGACTAAGATAATTTCATAAAAAATAAACTGTAAAAAATTGTGAAGCCTCGCCTTAAATAAATCTAATATTGAATAGGTTTAAAAAACACTATTTTAGTAAATAGTATTATTTATATTTTTTAAACCCGATCCGGTGGTCATCCCGGCCTAAGGCCATTCATGGGTTTTGACAGGATCATCCCGAGTCCACTCTTAATTTTTTAATTTTTTATAAAATAAAATGATATTATTTTTTTTCAAAATAAATAATTAACCCGAGTTGTCCTGATTCTAGATTAACTTGGATTTTTAACTAAATCACCTAAATTTTTAACTTTTTATATTTTTTTTAAATATGACTTCGTTTTTATCCTGGATTTGTTGAATTCCAAGTCAACCCGTCTATCTTATTACGCAAGAAGGGCACGATAAAGTTCACTGCCCTTCTGTTTTTTGTTTTGTTTTTTTTTAATTTTAATTTTAATAATGTGAATGCTTTGTACACACACAGGGTCACTCAAATTAAAATACCAAACCTTAGATTTTTTTATTTTGTTTTTTAAAAAGAAGCCATTACAAAGTCCACAACAACGAACGATTTTATTACACACGCGCTCAAGGAAGAGACTGTAATGCAACATCCTAACTCCTCCGCTGCTTCTGTTTCCACTAAGTTACACGTGTTAACGCGTCAGGAGCCTCATCCACGTGGTAAAAAGCCAACATAGCTTCTGTCTCGACCGGTCCAAAACAAATTCAATCTCGACCGTTCACCTCGTAACATAGCTTCTGTCTTGACCGTTTGTGGAAGTTTAAGGAGGAGAGGATAGTACAGTATAATTCAGTCCCTGCATGTTTCAAAGTATTACAACTTAGTAGACCATATTTTTAAGAAATTCAATTTAGTCCTTTAATTTGTTTTTTATATATCCTTTCTAATAAGTTAAAATAGATTTGGATTTTTCATAATCCCAAATTTATGATTTAAATAACTTTAGTTTATAAATAAATATAAACATCGTGAGAGTCTTGAGAAAACCCAAGTATGCAAGAGTCAAGGGATTAATTTGTAGTTTCATGAATAATAAGTACTAAATTATAGATCTGATCAAAATCCAGAGACTAAAGCATAATTTAATCGGAGAGAAATATAAAAGAGAGAAGAAAGTCTTTTCCTCTGCTTTTGTTATTTTGGTAGGGAGAGAGAGAATGAAGCTCTAGGCTTTAAAGAGAGAAAGTCTCTCAAAGTTTTTAGCTTCTTTCCACACAAACATACAGGTATGTTTTTCCCTTTGTATGTTTCCAAATTTGGTTTCTTTTCTATTTTTTTTTTCACTTGTATGAGGTGAATTTTATTCTTCATGAACTGTTTCTCTTGCTGTTGATTTCTCTCTCTCCTGTTTCTTTTATTTTTTTTGTTTTATGGTTAAAGTATATAACAGTCATTTGAGGTGGTTGTTCTTAGGGTTTTCTTGGTTTTGTTTGTGTTTGTTTTTGTGTGCAATTATGACGTGTCTTTGTGTTTTTATGGGTTTTGATTGGAAAGACTTGAGTTGACTTTGTTTTTCTTGGTGTTTACTTGAGAGTTATGGTGGTTTTTATTCTAGTTTTATGGTCTTCTATGATGTGGTTAGACTATCTTTCTCTTGTTATTTGAGACTTCTTTGGCTTAAACGCATTCTTAAAAGTTACAACTGAAGAAGGTAAAGCTTTCTCTCGAATTGTGATCTGGGATATACAAGTAAATATCACAGAAAAAAACTCATCCATGATATAGTTCATCTTGAAAGAATTTTTGTGAGCATGGCTTGTTGTTGTCGGTGTTTTTTTTTTTTTTTGCTGAGTTAAATTTATAGGGTACTGTGTAATTTCTCGTTACCCTTTTTGCAAGTTCATGAAACACAGTCAACCCTTTTTTTTTCTAGTTTTTTTTTCGTTTCGTGTTCTGAATCTCAATAGCAAAGTTAAGTAGTTCATGTTTTTCCAGTCTTTGATTTGCTCATCACCTTTTGATGTGTTAGCCTCTGAGAAAACTGTCTTGTTCCCTTATGACTTGTTTGACCTGTCCTTGTTGCAGGACTGACATGTTAATCTTCTAACCAAGATTTTCCCACAAGTTTCATAAATGGTTTTTATTAAAAAAAAATGGAATTTGCAACCTTAAATCAACATAATTAACAGGGGATTACATTTAGCATTGATGAACACATTTCTTTTTAGCATTGTTAGCTCTTATTCTGCAATCTTGCGAGTTACAGATCTACAAGTTACTTTTATTGTGCTTGGATGATGCTAATTGTTCCTTGTACAGCTAGTCAGTGGCGGCAGTTTCAGTTAGCTTTTGAAAATTTTCCTGTCTTCCTTTATTGTGTTATCACACTGAACCCCACACTCTCATAACACAACAAAGTTATGTCGCTTTATTACTTTTTTTATGCTAATCTCTGTCCTTTTCTCATAGCTTCTCCACATCTCTGTCTATTCTAATATCCTTCTGATTTCTTTCACAACAGTCTCGGCCGGTTGCTTTGATCACCGAAAGGGGTTTTATTTCCCCACTGATGTTTCCAAGTCGAGATTGTGGTACATATAAAAAAAACAGATCAAATGCCATCATTAAAAATGAAGACCAACCTAAACATGAGCTCTCTAAGAGAAAAAAAATGTCTCAGTGTGTGTCAAAAGTCTAATATAATATCCAAAAAATCATGCTCCCAAGTCTCAGTTTCTCGACAAGCAGCAGAATCTGACAAGTGTGTTCAGAAATGTCAGGATGGCTATGGTAAGCAACTAGCTCCACTTGAATTACGCTTATGTTAACTACTCTCTTAGACAGCTGTGAAAGATTGCTTGGTGATTTGTTTCTTTGTTTGGAAAATTCACAATTTTGGCCTAGTGCCCTAACCATTTTCCTCATTGCAGCAACTTTAATTTTGAAGAACTGTAAAATATTTTGAATGTTGTTCATTGAAGAAGTTATATTTGTCTTTTAATGTTTGTATATTTCATCTTCCATTGTGTACCCCAAAAAATGCACATGCAATAGTTCTGGACCTTACTCTTATAACGACTCCATTTTGGATACATTACAAGCAGTTTGATTGCCAGATTTGTAGACTTGCAATCAATACTGCACATTTGATTTTGAAGAGATTTTTGTTTATTAACTAAACTTCTAATGGTTCTTTCTAGTTGCTTCGAGTATGGAAATATACACCCAGGGGGAGGACATTAAAACTGATGAAGCCGTTGACCAGCAAGACTTACCACGTGATGGAAATTCTCAGTTTCTGAAGCAGCCACCAACCTCTGTAGATTCTGGCACAACTGGGGATATGGTAAGTTTTGAATGTGGAGACTCTAATGTTCTGCTTGTCATTTTTCAATACCTGGACATCAATTACTGGATGTGCTTGCAACACATTTGTTATGGTCTAAACAGAACCTTTCTTCGTTGATTTACCTTTCGGAACTTTGGCATGGATTTCAAGCATGTGCTGCATGCGTAATTATGTTCATTTACACCTGGCATTTATAATCATTATCATTGCTAGAGTTCGTTCAAAACTTTAACTTTTTACAATAATATGATATTATGAATTTGAAGCATGTAGACAATGTCATGCTAATTTTACAAGTGCTGTTTATAACATTTATCATTAGTTGAGTGCGTTCAAATTTTTAATATCAAGTATGGTAGTAGATTATATTCATCATTATTATTTTTTTCAAATCTGTATGTGTGGTTTTGTTACAGTTGTTGCCATCCCTAGCATCTTTCTTCTCCCTTTTGATTTGTATTTTGTACAGATATAGTAGTTTATCTTCTATCAGAATTTGGTTTTGGTTGCATTTCCAAGTACTTTTTAATTGCTGTATCTGACTAACTCATAAACTTTTATGATTTGTTTTCAGACTAGTTGATATTTCTTTCTGTCATTTTCTTTCATGATTATGCAATTCAAATATTCTTTCTGTTATATATGTTATACTTTACATTTTGTTTCATTCAACTATTATTCAATGGTACTATTTTAATGGGAAGTTCACTGATGATGTAACTCAATTATCTTTCTTTTAGTATCCGGAGTTTGTACATTTCAATCGAGCTTTTGCCACCTGTTGTTTATTCTTCCCTATATATTTCTTCTGCATTTCGTACTCTTTTGTCAAGGTTGCATCCCATCTCTGGTGACTTATTCGATGTTCTCTTTTCGGGTTAAGGAGAATTTACCCACACTGCACTATAGAATAAAAGAACTGATATAGACATCTTTTCCAACAATACATTACATAATAAACTCATGCAATGTAGTAATTCTTGGCTGCACTTGTCATATCTTAGTACCACGTGTTAACAACTCCGAATACTTCCTTTTAAGCCAACAAGTGATGCCTGAAACTGCATTAGGTGCAAAGGTTCTTCCTTTTTCTTCACAGGCTCATAGAATGAGGAAGCCCATGGAAATTGGTAGTCTTTAGCGATTAAGGAGACTCTTCACTACCTAATACTTCCCTTTGCCTAGGAAGTTAAAGATGCTTAAAATTGAACTACTTTTGGATAGATTTCAATGTACTCATGTTTCCCTCGATCTATTTCTTGAAATGCTTTCAGTAGCATCATCACTGTGTTTTTAATCATTTTTTTGGATGGTTTCTTATGATAGTTCATTTGATGCAGGAATCTATATATAACTTTGCATCAAACTTGGAGACAATTTTTTCTCCTGTTCTGGAGCTCATTGAAGTCCACAGTGTGGCAAATATTTATGATGATGCAGGTATAGCTCAAACTTCTGCATCTAAATGCATAAAAAAACTAGTCATTAATGCACTTTCAATACTAAAGAAATGGAAGAAAGCCGTATCCCTATAATACCTGCAGTACTATTTTTCCTGTTCAGTTGCCTGCATGACAGCCAATTCTATACAAATGAATGTTTTATTGTTTGTCTCTTGTTTATGCTATCATAATGAGACAATTTATTGTTATATGTGGTATTGCAAAATTTATTTTGAAGAATGTTGGTTATTTGAAAGCAAGGACTTCGAGGACATGTTTACCTTCAAAGCATTTGCTGGCTAGTAGAAGCAAGGATTACATTGGACATCAGTAACAATTTCATTTTTTGCTCTGGTATCCAGCTTTGCTAGGATCTAACTTTAATGTGCTTGTATATGGCAGCTAACATAAAGTCAACAACACTGATTATTGATTAGTGTATTGGTAAAGATAAAACTTTAATGGAAAACTCCAAGTGTTTTGCATTGGAGCTACTCATTGTTAGTGACTTTTTCTATGACAATATCCAGTTTGATTAGTTTTTCTTTTGTAGGGAGTAACAGTGATCTTAACGTGCCAGGTTTGGGTATTGATGACAGTGATGATAACAGAAGCTCATGTGATTATCAAACTTGCAACATATCAGATTTCTTTATTTCTGACATGATTATTGCTAGCTTACCATTTGATGGGAGCACTGTTGTCAATGATTTCACCGATGCCAATCCTTTTCCTGATTACAAGTATGCTGAGCCAAGTATGTTGTTTGATGTGGCTGAAGAGTGCATGATACTACCTTTTCTTGAGGATACTGCAAAAATGAGCGACTCTGATGATATGAAATCATGTGAAGAAGCCACGATAGATTCAGATAATAGTAGCTTATATCTAGCAATTAATCAGATAAGATCCTGTGACCGGGAATCTGATCTAAACATTGACTCAGACCAAGCAGAAGACTTTGATCCTCAGTTCTTTATAAAAAATTTACCTGAATTATCTGATGTGGTTTCAAATTTTCTGCCCTCTATCCACCCTAAGGAGTCTTGCAGAAGAAAGTCCGTAACCCTAGTGCTTGATTTGGATGGTAAGAAATTTACGTTATTTATGTCTTGTTACTAGTCCATGTAATATGCCTTCTCCTTTCATATTTTTTAGTTTGTTTCTTCAACTTTTCTATTAATCCTGCTGCCTTTTGACAAAACTATTTGAATCATAACAACTGAGATAAGTTAGTGGATAGGTCAGTGGGTCTGAATACAATACTCCGTGTTTCTAATATATGTGGACGTGATATTGTTGAGTTTGATCCTTCGACTCTTTTACTTGTGCTTCTGCTTTATCTGAAGTCTAAACACTATTTTAATGGCCACCTCTGAGAAGATAGTGATAGGTTGGTTGGTTTGAAATTCCGTCATAAACTTTTTGGTTATAATTGTGTTTTCAGCATCATTTTCTCTTTAATTAATTTAATTGAAGAATTATGTCCCATGTACAATACGAAGGTTGAGTCACAGATGGCTTTTCTATTCTCAGAAACACTTGTCCACTCAACATTGGAACACTGTGATGATGCAGACTTCACCTTTACTGTGTTTTTCAATATGAAAGAGCACATAGTGTACGTAAAACAGAGGCCTCACCTCCACACTTTCTTGGAGAGAGTTGCAGAGATGTTTGAAGTTGTTATCTTCACAGCTAGCCAGAGCATCTATGCTGCACAGCTTTTGGACATACTGGACCCTGATAGAAAGCTTATATCTCAGCGGCTTTATCGTGAATCATGTATTTTTTCAGATGGAAGTTACACAAAAGATTTGACAGTTTTAGGTGTTGATCTTGCTAAAGTTGCCATAATTGATAATTCGCCACAGGTATTTACATTTACCTGCCCATTTTGCTTTGATGGTTTTGCACTTTGCTATTCCCCCCCTCCCTGCCTCCCCCATCTTTCCTCATCTGTCCAATTTTATTGCTGTATGAGCTGCAGTTATCATCCTTGGTTATGATGGTTGTCTAGGTAAATGGGTTAGTGTTGTGTGGTCATTTTAGTTCGGATACCAAATTAGGTGTCAATCTATGTATCTAATCTTCTACAATTAGATTTGGGGATGTTCTGAGCTGACTGCGCTGGGGGTAAACTGTAGAAGTGGAACACATCAAAGTTCTTATCTTAGGTCAGGGCACTAGAGTGGAGAAGGCAGTAGAACTCATTACATCAAAAGTGAAAAGTGATGAAAATAAAGTCCTTTTTTTTTTATCAATGCTAGTATCATGGGAAGCATTGTCTAGCTTCCCCTTCCCTGAGAAAAAGGATTTTGGGTGTCAAAATGGCAGGAACAAAGAAAAGTCTTCTTATTGAATCTACTCTGATTTTTTAACTGTTCTCTTTCGGTGATTTCAGGTTTTCAGGCTGCAAGTAAATAATGGGATTCCTATTAAGAGTTGGTTTACTGATCCATCAGATTGCGCACTAATTTCATTACTACCCTTCTTAGAGACCCTGGTTGATGCTGATGATGTCCGGCCCATAATTGCAAAGAGATTTGGTAACAAGGAATAAAAGAGCTTCTTTTTCCTTACTAGCTTGAATTTTGCTCTTTCCTCTGGTTTATCTTTTAAGCAAAATTTGGTCTCTGATTTAGAATGTCCATTTTCTTTTCTCTTCAAGCTTTTGATATATTTAACTATAGAATAAACTAGTGTTTGTCTCATTCTTGGGTCAGCTCTTGGTGATTGGACCCTTTCCTTTTCTCCTCTAAGCTCACAACTCCATGGGGTGCTCTTTCTAATTTTCCCAAAAGGTAGTTGTAGTGAATGTCTCCCTTTCATTTTACTGTACAGTTGAAGTTGCAACCAAACTCATAAGGGCGTGTATATGAACTTTATCTTGTGAAATATAATTTTGCAAAACTCTTGTTTGCTATCTTAATTGGTGCTCATCTACATGTACTGCTATCTTTTGTGTTAGTTTTTCTTCAGTATGAAAATATTCAAATTCTAGGCTAGCAGTAATAAATTAGAACCTTGAACCTGAAACTTCTAGGCCCATTCCTTTCTACATGGCTTCTTTAGTCTTGAAATATTGTTGAGGCTTCATAGTTACTTCATCAAGCATAATTATTTATCTTCTGAGATCATAGTTTGACTATTGTTTAACTTGCATATCTTAACATGTTTTTAAGGCGAATGATGGTTGATAAGCAGGGAATGGTTTCTATGTATTTCAAGAAGCTTTGTGAACAGACTCGATCAGTATAGATAATTTTATAGTTTTTAAAGGAGTAGGTTAGTTTATATTTTTTAAGAGAGTAGGTTTAAAAGCAAATATTTTAATGATACACCTGATTTAATTGCATGGCCATCTATTATCACTTAACGCCATGGAAAGTAAAAAAAAACTTAAGTCTTATTTAAACAATACTATTTATATTGCACAATTTTATTTTATCCGTGTTATGGATTTTTTATGCACTGATTAATTTTCAAGATTTGTTATGGATTTTTTATACGCTGATTTAATTTTCAAGTTTTCTTATCAATTATTGCTCATTTATTTTTTACATTTTCATGTCCTCATATCTTTTAAGCATTCAATTAGATCTTGATGATTGGACATACCTTCATTCCTCTGATTAAATGTGCACTATCTCAAGTTGGTGTGTGGTTTGATAGGGGGTGGTTGCTTAGGCAGGATGATTGTGGGCAAGCTGTCTGCGAGTAAATTACACCTTAAATGTGGCTTATTAAATGTTTCTCCTCAGTGTTTACATGTTGCTTATTTGCAATGCATAACAATGCTTCCTTGATAATGATACTCGTCCTTTTGATAATACATATCATGCTTCAGGGCTTTCTTACTCCTTTCGGTACAAATTCTTCGAGAGATGATCATAGCCAGAGAAAGTGTGGATTTTAAAGTTGAGCACAACTAGGTGTGGTTCATTAGATTTGGAGGAATTAAGGTTATCTTTAGGTACTCAATTCACTTGGCATGCCTTATGAACATGTGGCTGTAGCTTATTGGTTAGAATCCCCCCCCCCCCCAATCCCGAGGATTATCAATAGCCAATGTGAAAATTTATGTGAGTTTTGGGTTTGATATCCTGAGACTATGAGAGTAAGGGATCTGGAGTTAGTGCTATGCATTTGAGTCTGAAATATGATATATAAGGGTGGATTATGTAAATATCCAAATCTGATTAGGGTGACCATGTAGGTCTTTTTGAAGGCCATCAAGTGGATTGTTAAAGGAACACGGGTTTGAAATGCTCCTTCACCCATGGTTTGGGAAGAAAATGGTGACGAAGTGTCTGATATACAAAAAGACCTGCGTGCCTGTCATATTAACATCTGCTGAATGATCTTTTCTCTTTCGTAATTTCGCATGCCTTATCTGCAGGTCATTTGAGGAAACATACTAGATTATCTGCTAATGGAAAGTATAGGTACGTTGGGTTATTTTGCTATTTTTTCCTGTTACTTTGTAGATACGGCACTTTGCTACAGAATGGACTCTGCTGACAATTCATTGTTCTATGAATTTACTAAGCAATGTTAAGAACGGATTTTGTTGTGTAGTCTTGTTTGTATCCTGATAAGAACGGATTGGATGCCTGGTCAGTTTCTGTTCTTAAACCAATGACTGATCTCTATGTAAACTAGCATAGAACATCCAATTGGTATAATTGCCGCTATACTAGTAGTTATTTCTCTAATATTTGCAAAAGGGCAGAGCATGATCTGATGGTCTCTATATGTGTTGCGCTAGCTCAGTTTCATTGCCTTTCTGTGTATCTTCACTGTATTTAATTTGAATTCTGGGATTGCCTTTTTAATTTGCTTAGAGTGAAATGCATATGCCAAATCATTTTGCCTACAGATTGTTGAAAAAAACATGTATTTTTTTAGCACTGGTTTTTCCTGGAGAGATGGAGGGTTGTGCAGCCACCAAATCCTTCATGCTTGTTCCAAAATGGGAAAACGTCTTGCGCTTTGCAGTGCTAGTGACAACAGTTGCGCTAGCAGCTGCCATGTATCTTGGCATATGACATGCAAATACCACCATCACTAACAATAAGAACTAGCGTCGGAAAGTCAAGCTAGCCTTAGTTCTGAAGGGAAAAAATGAAAATTGAACGAAAGCCTCGCTGAAAACTGGAAAGGAGGCAAGTGAAACTGACTGCGCGTATACATCCCAGTCCCAGACGAGCATATTTTTTTGGATCAATAATGTAGATGTCTTCGTGAGAAAGGCAGCTAGGTGTATCGCCTGTATTCTGCCAAGTAGAACCCCAGGGCAGCTGCTGCAATAATACATACAGACTACAAGATCTTGAACTCATAAAAACATCAAAAAAATAAGTCTCTCGCTGTTAGCAATTTGCATGATTTGTCCCTGAAACAAATTGGTCTTGTAAACGCCAGGATGGGGTCATTATGAAAGATGTATCCCAAAATTGAAAGATGAAGGCCATGCCACTGGCTGAAATCATAGACGTGCAAAAGCTGAAAGATTACAATTTCTATCAAATCAACTGTCACAACCCAACATTTCATGGCATCAATGAGGAATTTTCTTTTTTAATCTCTTTATACGAAAACTCTTCCAACCATTACACAAACGCAATCTGCACTCTGTAAGATTTTCTTTCCAGTTAAATCTATATTTTGCATGCATATCAATCACACAAGGAATTTTTTTTATCAAAACAAAAGATTTATCCCATTAAACAAAATTTTGACCCTTTGAATTAATAAAATTAAGTATTTGGGAAATCTTTTTATAGTTATGGTATTGTTGGTCTTTGAAGATTTTGACTTATAACAATCCCCATTATTATTTGCTCTTGTCGGTGTCAATTGATATCAGAGTCTAACAATTCTTAGTAATTAGTTATTATGTGTTATTAAATAACCATGGTTGTGAGAGATGATCGTAGAATATAACATGCTCATGTAGGAGGGGATGAGGAGGAGAGTGATAAATATGAGACATTCAAAGATAAATTACATAATTGACCTATCAATTAGAGATGATAAAATTATAAATGCAAGTTGAAGAATTATCATGTCGATTAATAAAGATGAAGAAGAGAAAATCAAAAGATCATGATGTGAGTGAGCATGAATCCATGACCAGTTTTGAGAGCTATTTTTAGAGTCATGCTCAAAGGAGAAAAATCAATTACTAAAATTTGATGATAATGAGAAAAATATTGTTAAAAGAGAAGATTTTGATGCAAAAATATTGATTTGTGATGATGCAGAGTATGCAAAAGATGTTCATGCTATGTTAGTTGAGATGGACTCAGATCTTAATAGTGAAACTTCCACAAGAAGAGAACCTAATTAGGTATGGTTCCGGAGGTGATTTTTGATGAAATATATTGCGAAGGATGCTTCATATGAAAATTTTAGAATTGATGGATCAAAGTTGATTCTTTAAGTCTTTAAATAAAAGTTATGAAAGAGATTTTTCTTATCCTTATAGTGCTAAGGCTTTGGTTGAGTTAGAGTTTGAAAAGGTTGTTGCAAGAGTTGTTGTACATGGTCATTAACATAACGCTAAGATTGGTTTCGTTTTTAAAAAGATTGAGTGTGTTGCACATGGTCTTCAACATAACTGCAATAGCGATTTGAGTTTGAGGATGAGTTATCTCTACCTCAAGAAAACTGATGAAAGAGGATTATTAGTAGGAAGTATTTGTTTTCTAAGTTATTTATTTTCATTCCTATTTAGTTTAGATTTTTTTTTCTTTAATGGTGATTTTGTTTTCCAATTTAGTTTATAAAAATAAATATTGATAGTAGTAACTTTCTTTTTCCTATTTAAATTATGAATTCTATAATAAATCTATAGTTATTTATTGAGATTTTTTTTTTCAAGATAAACCTACAACCAGTACAAATAAGGATGTTTATCTTGTATTTTAGCAGAGTACTAGTATAAGTAATTTTATTAGTATTCATTTTTACTAGTATAAGTAGTTTTATTAGTATTTTTAGTACTGAATATTGTATTTAATAATATATTGATATTTGATTTTAACTAACAAAACTCTAAAAGTATTTAAAAGCAAGCCAATAAAAATGAATACTAATAAAATTATTTCAAATTATTAAAGTATATGCAGTTGTTTATTATAGGTTTTTCTTTTGTTTTAAGGCAATAATAAATCAAACAAGATAGTTTTTAATTATAAATTTATCAAGCTGTATACAAAATTATTCAATTTCTAAAAATAAAATATTGTAATTTGATAAGTAATATTAAAATTTATGTATTAGAAATATATCAAAAATATCTATTAAATATTATAAAAATAAGAGTAGCTTTTACCTTCTAGTATTTGTTTGATATTATGATAATTTTTGCAGTTATGGTTAAAAAAAATAAATTTTAAAAAAATAATTTTAGTTGTGATTTAAAAAAAAGAATAGGTTTTAAAAATATAAGTTTGGTTAAACTGACGTGCAGAAGTTTCACATGCAAAACAAATGAAAAGCAGGTGTTCATGATGAAGTTATTTTAATTTCTATAAAACCAAGATTTAAAACGTAATTCGATGAAAAAATCAGAAGCTATTTGACAATCCAAACAAATGTTTTTTTTTCTATAGTTAAGCAGAAGTTACTACGATATAAAATGCTCCCAAAGAAGAAAAACAAAAAACCACCATTTCATCGGACAGCCATGCAATCAGCTTTTGTTTTTCCTGGAAAGAAAGGAAGAAGAGGAAGAAAAACCATGGGAGCCAAACACACATTTGGTAGTCTTTCGCTACTAGAACAGACTTAATTAACATTCAAAGCCTGAATATAGTATAAATGATTTAAAATAAAAAAATATTTAAATTTTAACAAAACCTGTTTAGAACGTAATACCAAATTACGAGAGCATATTATATCGAAACTAGCATGCAGAACGCTGAGCACAAACCATAGAAAAGGACAGAGAAAACACTTGTTAAGCAGACGATTCATTAGACAATCTTATCCTTTCATAGCTAGCTTGCTAGCTTGCTTGCTAATGTTTCTTTAATTATGGCCAGTTACTGAATAATCTGATTTAGTTGCCATAAATAGTTATAAACTTCATGGATGGTTATTGTCTTCTGGTCTTTCCATTTCCTCCCCCACGTTCTCTCATTAATTTGCAGCCTCCTCACTTTCAAGTAATATAACGTTCAAATTAATTGGACGCCATGTCCATCGATCCCTGTATAAATCACTCAGCAATCTACAACAATCTCAATCACACGTTACCGGACCAAATACTGCTCTCTAGCTACAGTATTACGCACGAAATTAATGGCTTTTAACCTTAAGCTCTCTCTTTTCATTGCTTTCTTGGCATGCAGCAGCTTGGACTGCTACAAGGCCAGGGCACGACCATCGGCCTCAATCTCAAACCTCATGGCTCGCTTAAAACTAGACGGAGACTCACAGAATAATTGCTGGGACTCTTTGGTGCAACTACAAGCATGTTCAGGGGAGATTATTCTTTTCTTCCTGAACGGCGAGACTCAGCTTGGTCGTAGCTGTTGCCAGGCCTTGAGGACCATCGGTGAACATTGCTGGCCTAACATGATTGACACACTCGGGTTTACAGCTGAAGAGGGACAAATTCTTGAGGGATACTGCGACAAAGCTGCCGATCCCACTACTCCGTCGCCACCAGCACCATCTGTAATGCCTGCTAAGGTCGTTCCAAAGCCAACTTAATTTGCTTCGTTGATTAGACTTTGAGATTGGCTGTAAGTGGTGCGTGTGATTGTAACAGCAGCAATAAAACACTCTTTCCTAGCGTTTCTACGTCATATAACCAAGCTCTCTAGTTTTTGCTATATGTATGTAGAGTACTGGCACGCCCGTTTCATGGCCATTTCTCTCATCTTCATCGATTGCTTAATTTGGGATGTTACGTTAACTGAGAACAAGGGTATTAATTGTAGTTTATTTCACGATCCAGTTGTTTTCAACGAATTATTCACCAATGATCTTAGCAGCTAGCCTCGCGATTGAGAAAATCTCGGGCTCGCACTTCAAATCTTTTTTAGATTAATTTGCTGAACAAACCAGTTCAATGGCAGCAAGGTGGATTGCATTTTAAATAGATGGAAAAATTGGAATATTAAATAAAAAGCAATTTCAAATCATAATTGGATTTAAGTAGATGGATTTTATTTATATAACCAACGCCGGGCACTTGGTATATGTATAAACAAAAGGAAATTTAATAATAAAATTCCAAGATGGCATTTTATTATCATTATTTTGGATAACTAACTCACCTCGCTCATTCATTGCTTTGTCCCAAATCAATTAGCAAGTTCCAGATGATATATAGAAAACCGAACCCAACTCACGTGGGGGTATATATTATTTTTTATATAAAATATTTAGGTTTTGCAAACATATTTTTTTTTAAAAAAACAAAAATCTAATAATTTGAATTATAATCCCGACCAACGTAAGTAAGCTACTCTTATTTGAATATAATAGAAAAAAAAAAAACAAAGATAGCAAGCGGATAAAAAATACAAAAAAAGCAATTGTGATAACAAGAAAAAAAATATTGTGAATTAAAAATTTCAAGCAATAATAAAATTCACTTGATCTGGGAATGACTTCAATACTAAATGAAACAGGCTTTGACTATTAAATAGCCTTTATAGTCCTAATAATAAGCAACCATGCAGCCCACGTCTAAACTAACTAAGACGTGGTAATCAATAGAAGAAAGAGTCAAATAACAAACGACTTTCCTATTCAACAGGGATTATTCAAAACAGAAAAATATAACTTCAACTGAAACACTCAACATTTCCCTCCCTTAAACTAATCAGTTTACTTCTGGTACTTGGCAAACTCTCAACTGATCACGAAGTTTTTGAAAAGTATCAAGCTTGAGTGCCTTGGTCATTACATCTGCCAGCTACTCCTGTGTACCACAATAAATTAACTCAATTATGCCTTCTTTTGTGAGATCACGCAGGAAATGGAAACGTACGTCAATGTGCTTGCTGTGCCCATGCATTACAGGATTCCTTGACAACTTTATTGTGGAGCTGTTATCACAAAATATAGTTGAACACTGACTCTGTGATTGACTCAACTTCTCCAAAATTCTCTTCATCCAAATAGCTTGAGTGGCGCAAGAGACAGCAGCCACAAACTCTGTCTCTGTTGTCGAGAGAGTAACAATCGGTTGCTTTTTTGAGGACCAGGCAATAGCTCTAGAACCTAATTTAAATACATAACCTGACGTGCTTTTTCGATCTTCTAAGTCACCTGCATAATCACTATCAGCATAACCAACTAGACTTTCACTCCCTCCCTTCTTGTAGAAGATCCCAAAGCTAATGGTTCCTTTTAAATACCTCAAAGCTCTTTTGACAGCCTGCAAATGTAATTCAGTAGGCTTTCCCATGTATCTACTAATAAGGCTCACTGTGAACATCAAATCAAGCCTAGTTGCTGTCAAATATATTAAGCTCCCCATAATTTTCTTGAAATACGTCTCATCCACCTAAACTCCTCCTTTATCCTTTAAAATCTTAAAACCTGGAATAATAGGATTGTGAACTGAATTACAATCCTCAATTCCAAATCTTTTCAATACTTCCAACGCATACTTTCTTTGACTGATATGAATCCTATCTGGTCCTTGTAACACCTCAACTCCAAGAAAATTTTTCATCTTCCTTAAATCCGTCATATCAAACTCACGCACCATTGACTTTTTAAACTCAAGAAACATCAATTCATCATTACCAGTAAAGATAAGGTCATCCACGTATAAACTGACAATTAGAATTTTACCTTCTCTGTCTGTCTTGGTGAACAAAGTGTGTTCACTATAGCACCTTTCAAAACCTTCATTAAAGAAATGAGCCTCAATATGACTAAACCAAGCTCGTGGAGCTTGTTTAAGTCCATATAAGGCTTTCTTTAACTTGTAGACTTTCTGAGGATCATCTTGCTGTATATAACCTTTAGGCTGCTCCACATACACTTCTTCACTTAATTCTCCATGCAGAAAAGCTGATTTTACATCGAGTTGATAGATTGTCCATC